>ERZ1108170.447-NODE-447-length-33150-cov-5.407977_pt1 | contig 33150 bp, 34 predicted proteins | sample MGYA00403705_ERZ1108170 | MGnify/ENA primary metagenome ERZ1108170 (study PRJEB35170, sample SAMEA104062422) | human gut metagenome | biome: human gut; feature: human-associated habitat; material: faeces | place: Denmark | collected 2012-06-15 ...
CTGATGCGCCGTCCGGTTTTCCGGAAGTACCGGTGGCAGGCGGCAAACAGCTCCTCCACATCATACGCGCGGTTCACCGGCATGATGCGGCTGCGCGTCGCGCTGTCGGGCGCGTGGAGCGAAACGGACAGCGTGAGCTGCAAATTGTCCTCCGCGAGCGCGTCGATACCCGGCACCACGCCGCAGGTGGAAAGCGAGATGTGCCGCATGCCGATGTTCATCCCGTCGGGATGGTTGATGAGCTCCAGGAAGCGCAGCACATTTTTCCGGTTGTCCATCGGCTCGCCGATGCCCATCAGGACGATGTTCGAAATTTCGCGTCCGGAGTCAAGCTGCGTGAAAAGCACCTGATCGAGCATTTCCGACGGTGTTAAGTCCCTCACCTTGCCGGCCAGCGTGGACGCGCAGAATTTGCAGCCCATGCGGCAGCCGACCTGCGAGGAAATGCAGACCGTGTTGCCGTGGTGATAGGACATCAGCACCGTTTCGATGCAGTTGCCGTCGGATAGCTCCCAGAGGTATTTGATCGTCCCGTCGAGCTTCGACACCTGCTTGCGCGCGACCGTCGGCACGGTGATGTAGTACTCCGCCCTGAGCTTTTCGCGCAGGGATTTGGGAATATTCATCATCTCGTCAAAATCGGTGATGCCGCGGTGCAGCCAGGTGAAGACCTGCTTGCCGCGGAACGACGGTTCGCCCATCGCGCGCAGCGCCGCGGTGATTTCCTCCAATGTCATTGACTTTAAATCAGTCATGCGTCTTTCTCCTCATGCGGCTGAGATAGAACCCGTCCGTATTGTCGCGCTGCGGCCAGAGCGTCAAATGCCCTGGCGCGCTCACGCCGTTCGGCAGCGAAAAGGCTTCGTAAGTAAACTCGTCGTGCGCCTTCAAAAAGCCGTCCGTCACCTGCTCGTTCTCCTCGGGCAGGATCGTGCAGGTCGAGTAGACGAGAAGACCGCCGCGTTTCACATAGCGCGCGCTGTTCTCTAAGATCGCGCGCTGGATCTCCGGCAGCGCGGAAAACTCCTGCGCATCCTTATAGCGGATGTCTGGCTTTTTTCGGATGATGCCAAGGCCTGAGCACGGCACATCGCAGATGACGACGTCAAAACGCCCCGCCCATTCCTCGCGGAACGCGCGGCCGTCGACGGCGGCGGTCTCGATGCACGTGATGCCGAGGCGCTGCGCGCCCTCGCGGATGCGCTTCAATTTGTTTTCATGTAAATCGCACGAGAGGATGCTCCCCTCGTTTTCCATCGCGAATGCCGCGGCGAACGACTTGCCGCCCGGAGCGGCGCAGACGTCCAGCACCCTCTGCCCGCGCGCAAAGTCCGCGGCGCAGACGATCAGGTGTGCCGCCGCGTCCTGTACGGTGAAGCGGCCATTGTAGAAGGCGCTGAGTGTCGTCAAATCACCCGTGCCGGAAAGCTCCAGGCATCCGGGCACCCACGGGTGCGGCGTGACGCAGACGCCCTCGCCGCGAAGCTCGTCGACGAGCGCTTTTTCATTCGTTTTGAGCGGGTTGACCTGTACGCTGATGGGCGAAGCCTCGTTGTCGATGCGAAGAAACGCTTCCGCTTCCTCGGTTTCCAAGAGCGACACGAGCTTTTTCACGAGCCACTGCGGGTGGCTGTAGGCGACGCTCAATCGTGCGATATTCCCCTCCGGCAGCGGCGGGAGATTCGACTTATTCTGCGCGACCTTGCGCAGCACGGCGTTGACGAGCCCGCTCGCGGCGTTCCGTCCGTTCGTGCGGCAGAGCTCCACGGACTCGCTGACGGCAGCGTGGTCGGGCACCTTGTCCAAAAACAAGATCTGGTACGCACCGATGCGCAGAATGTCGGCAAGCGGCGGCTGCAAATGGTCGAGCTTCTGCGTACAGTAGGCGCTCAAATACCAGTTCAGCAGCAGCTCGTTCTGCAACACGCCGTAGACGATGCGGCTGCAAAGCGCCGCGTCCTGAGCACTCAGTGCGCACTTGCCGAGCTGCGCCTTCAGCGCGGCGTCCGCCCACGCACCGTTGCGGCGGCAGGCGACCAGAACGGAGAGCGCGCATTCGCGCGCGTTCGCGGTATTTCCCTTACGCATCGAGGACCGTCCCCGCGGCGATGCGCTTGCCGTTCAGAAAAGCGTTCGCTGCCATGCGCTTGCCGCCGTCGGGCTGCAACTCCGTGATGAGAATGCTTTTGCCGTCGCCGCAGGCGGCTTCGATGCCCTTTTTGCGCGCGCACAGCGTGCCGGGCGCGTCCTTCGTTTCGCCGAGCGGCACGGCACGGAAAATTTTCGTGTTCGCGCCGAGAATGCTCGCCGCGGCGCAGGGCCACGGGATCAGCGCGCGGATCTGGTCGATGATCTGCGTGCTGCTTCTCGTCCAATCGATGGGCGAAAGCTCGCGCGAGAGCATGGGCGCATACGTCGCCTGCGACTCGTCCTGCGGCACGCGCTGGGCCGTGCCGTTTTGAATCTCAACGATGGCCTCAGCGATCGCATCCGCGCCGAGCACAGCGAGCTCTTTGAACAGGTCCTCCGCCGTCTCGTCGGGGCGGATGGCCTGCTTTTTGACTAAGATCATATCGCCCGCGTCGCACTCTTTCGCCATGTGCATCACGGTCACGCCGGTCTCCTTTTCGCCGTCTAAGATGGCGCGGTTAATCGGTGCTGCGCCGCGGTACTTCGGCAGAATGGACGCGTGTGCGTTGATGCAGCCATGCACCGGCACGGCGAGCATTTCCTCCGGTAGGATGCGACCATAGGCCGCGACGACCGCGAGCTCGGGCGCGAGGGTCTTGAAATCCTCAAGCGCCGTGCCGTCGCGCATCGTCACCGGCTGAAAAACGGGGATATTCTGCGACAAAGCATATTCCTTTACAGGGCTTGGCGTGACTTTGTTTCGGTTGCGCGGCTTGTCCGGCTGCGTGAAAACGCCGCACACGTCGTGCCCGTCCGCGACCAGACGCTCTAAGATCGTGCGCGCAAAGTCGGGCGTGCCCATGAAGACGATCCTCATTCCTCGTCCAGCTCCTTTTCCTGCTCGCGGATATACTGCTCCAGCTCCTCGTCGGTGAGGACTTTGCAGTGCTCGGTGTAGAGGTGGCCGTCGAGATGCTCGATCTCGTGGCAGAAGCAGCGCGCGGTCAGCTCTTCGTCCTCAACTTCAAACTCCGTGCCGTAACGGTCCTGCGCACGCACGCGCACGACCATCGGGCGCGTGACGATGCCGTACTTGCCCGGCACGCTCAGGCAGCCCTCGAGGCCCGTCTGCTCGCCCTCGGTCTTGATGATCTCGGGGTTGATGAGCTCGATGATCTCGCCCTGCTCATCCTCCACGATGCAGACGCGGCGCAGGATGCCGACCTGCGGGGCGGCGAGGCCGACGCCACCGGCCTCCTCCAGTGTGTCCGCCATGTCGTCGAGCAGCTCATGCAGCCGGTTGTTGAATTCCGTCACGGGGCGGCAGACCTTTGTAAGGCAGGGGTCGCCCACTTCGTGGATCTTGCGAATAGCCATAATTTCATCCTCTTTTCTCTATTGTAAAGCATTGCAGTCGGCAAAAATGTCGAGACCGCGGTTTTCTTTTCTTGCGTAAAATGCCAGCAGATATTCGCTGACGGTGCGCCGCAGCACGCTGCCGCCCTTGCCGCACAGGTACACACAGTAGCGGTAACGGTTGTTGACCTTCACGACCGGCGCGCCCGCGGGGCCGAGCACTTCGACCTCCAAGTCTTTCAGCGGCGGCTGAGAGCAGGCGTAGCGCAGCGCGTCGCACAGCGTGCGGGCGGCGGCAATGACGCGCAGCTCATCAAGGCCTGAGACCGTCAGCGTGAACAGATCTGCAAACGGCGGATAGCGCCGCAGCGAGCGCATGCGCAGCTCGTTTTGGTAAAACGTCTCGTAATCCTGTTTCGCCGCGGCCTGAATGACCTCGTTTTCGGGGTGGTAGGTCTGGATGACCGCGCGGCCCGGACGCTCGCCGCGTCCGGCCCTGCCGACGACCTGCGCCAGCAGGCTGTACGTCCGCTCGGCGGCGTGGTAGTTCTGCGCGTAAAGCGAAAGGTCCGCGTCCAGCACACCCACGAGCGTCACGTTTTCAAAATCCAGCCCCTTGGCGACCATCTGCGTGCCAAGGAGGATGGGAATTTTCTTTTCTTCAAATTCGCGCAGCAGCGCTTCATGTCCGCGTGACGCGCCGACGGTGTCGGCGTCCATACGCAGCACTTTAGCCTTTGGGAACAGGTCAAAAAGCTCCTGCTCGACCTTCTGCGTGCCGGAGCCGACGCGCTTCATCAGTCCCCCGCACTCGCTGCACCTGTCCATTACGGCCTCGGAATGCCCGCAGTAGTGGCACATCAGCCGTTCGTTGGCGGAATGGTACGTCATCGGCACGCTGCACCGCGGACACTGCGGCACGTAGCCGCACTCGCCGCACAGCAGCATCCGCGCGCTGCCGCGCCGGTTGAGAAACAGAATGCTCTGCTCGCCGCGTTCGATGTTTTTTTCAAGTTCTGCACGCAGCGCACGACTGATTGAAGTCTCATTCCCCTGCCGCAGCTCGTCCTTCATGTCGGCAATCAGCACCTTGGGAAGCGGCAGATCGTTGAACCGCTTATGAAGGGAAAAGACTTGATAGCGTCCGTTTTTGGCGGCGTATGCCGTTTCAATCGTCGGCGTGGCCGAGCCGAGCAGCAGCAGCGCGTCGTTCTGCGCACAGCGGAACTGCGCGACGTCGCGCGCGTGGTAGCGCGGCGGATTTTCGGACTGATAACTCGTCTCCTGCTCTTCATCCAAAATGATGAGCCCGAGGTTTTGCAGCGGTGCGAACACCGCGCTGCGCGTGCCCAGCACGACGCGCACCTCACCGCGGCGGATGCGCTTCCATTGGTCGTAGCGTTCGGTGAGCGGCAGCGCGCTGTGCAGCATCGCGACGTCACTGCCGAACTGCGCCGTAAAGCGGCGCAGCATTTGCGGTGTCAGCGCGATCTCCGGCACAAGCAGCATGGCGGTCTTGCCGCGCGTGAGCGCTTCTTCGATGAGCCTGATATAGACCTGCGTCTTGCCGCTGGCGGTCACGCCATGCAGCAGCGCGGCGCTGCCGCCAGCGCGGCCTAAGAGCGTGCAAAGACCGTCGAAAGCGGCCTGCTGTTCGCTGTTCAGCACGATATCCTCGCGCGCGGGCGCATCATCATAGCGGCTGACGCGCAGCACCTCGCGCTCGGAGAATTCGACAAGTCCGGCCTTTTTGAGGCCGCGCAGCGTTTGCATTGTCGCGCCGGTGTAATAGCTGATCTCGCTGCTGGATAGGCATCCTTCGCGACTGAGAAGCTCTACGACCGCATAGCGCACGGGTGCGCTGCGGCGCTTGGGTTCGACTGCGGCGAGCGCGTCCTCCGCGCTGACGCAGAGCGACACCATGCGCACGGACTTATCCTGCAAGCGCTGGCGCAGCTTTGTCTCGCGCACGGCGAGGCCGCAGGCTTCGAGCGAGTGGAGCGCCTTTGCCGTCTTTTCGCCACCGAGCTCGTCGAGCGCTGTGCGCTCGATCTCCTTGGCGCTGAGCATGGCGCGCAGCAGCGTTTCCTCGAGCGAATCGGGTGCGACGGACGAGAGCGCGTCCTCCGCGCCGATCTCGCCGTTCACATGCCACAGCTCGCGGTACCGGAGCCACACGCCGCCGGGTAAAATCGTCTTGATTGCGTCGTAATACGTGCAGAAATAGCGTGCTTTCATCCACCGCACAAGGCGGATGTCCTTTGCATCCAGCAGCGGCGCATCGTCGAGAAGAGCGTCGATGGGCTTGAGCGGCGATGCCGCCGCCTCGCGCCCGACTTCGAGCAAAAAGCCCTCCACGCGTCGATTTCCGCGCCCGAAGGGGATCGTCACGCGCTTGCCGGCCTCGGCGCTGCCGATGAGCTCGTCCGGCACAAGGTAGGTGTAGAGCCGGTCGGCGGCATAAGGAACGGAAGAGACTGCGACGCGAGCAAGCATTTTCTCTGTCATACAGTCTCCCCCTTTGCGTTATTCAAGACTTACTTTGCGATGTGCGTGTCGATATTCTCTGCAGTGAGCTTACCGGCAGCGACCTCGTTGATGGCCGTGGTGACCGGCTTTTCGCAGAGGGGATACCCCTCTTCATCGGCCTGCTCGGCGATCTGGCGGGCGCGGCGCGCGACCACGTTGACGAGCAGATAACGGTTCTCAACGTACTTGTTGAGCAGGCTCATTGCGGGATAAAGCATCATAATAGTTTACTTCCTTCTGCCTTTTCGGCTGATTTTTGAACTTATTCAGACAAGATAGCCATGCGCTCGGCGGGCTTGCAGTGCTCGGCGAGCATGATGGCGTTGATCTCGCGCACGGCGCGTTCCACCGTGTCGTTGATGACGAAATAATCGTAAGTGTTGGCGGTCTGAAGCTCGACCTTTGCGCGCACGAGGCGCTTTTGCACCTTTTCGGGGCTGTCGGTGCCACGGCTCGTCAGGCGTTCTTCAAGCGCCTGCCACGAAGGCGGCGCGATGAAGATGCGCACGACATCAGGCCGCTTATGCACGACCTGCAAGGCACCCTGTACCTCGATATCGAGGACGACGTCCTTCCCCTGCTCCATGGCCTCGTCGACAAACTTCTTCGGCGTGCCGTAGAAGTTGCCAACATACTCGGCATACTCCAGAAAGGCGTCCTCCGAGATCATCTTGCGGAACTCGTCGACGTCGGTAAAGTGATAGTGGACGCCGTCTATCTCGCCGGGACGCGGCGGGCGCGTCGTGGCGGAAACGGAGAAATAAAGATCGTCGCGATCCTGAAATAACTCCTTGAGCACCGTGCTCTTGCCCACTCCGGATGGGCCGGAGATGATGAATGTTTTCCCCTTGTACATGATTTTCTATGCTTCCTCCTCCATGGCGAGCGTTTCCACGCCCAGCCTTGTGATCAGCTTGTCAGCGGCGATGGCCGAGAGCACCACATGGTCGCTGTCCATGATGAACACCGACGCGGTCTTGCGGCCGTAGGTCGCGTCGATCAGCATGCCGCGCTCGCGCGACTCCTGAATGAGGCGCTTGATCGGCGCGCTGTCAGGGCTGACGACGGCGATCAGACGCTCAGCGGACACCATGTTGCCAAATCCGATGTTCAGCAGCTTCATTTGCTTCGCCCCTTACTCGATGTTCTGCACCTGCTCGCGGATCTTTTCGACCTCCGCCTTGAGCGCGACCACATCGCGCGCGATGGCGACGTCGTTGCACTTCGAGCCGATGGTGTTGCTCTCGCGGTTGACCTCCTGAATGAGGAAGTCCATCTTGCGGCCCATGGGTTCGTCGGAGAGCAGCATGTCGCGCAGCTGCGACACGTGCGAGCGCAGACGCACGGTCTCCTCGTCCACGGCAATCTTGTCGGCGTAGATGGCGGCCTCGGTCAGAATGCGCGATTCGTCGATCGTCGTGCTCTGCAGGACCTCCTGCATGCGCGCGGTCAGCTTTTCGCGGTACTCGCGCACCGTTTCGGGCGAGCGCTCCTCGACCTTGCCGGTGAGCGTCTCGATGGTCGTGAGGCGGCCGCCGATGTCCTCGGCCAGCTTTTTCCCCTCCGTCGCACGCATCTGGTTATAGGACGCGAGCGCTTCGTCGAGCACCTCGCAGATGTCCGCGCCGACGGACTCTAAGTCCTCCTCCGCCTTCGTGACGGTCAGCACGTCCGGAATGCGGGCGAGGTCCGCCGCGTAGGACTGCTTTTGAAGGTAATTCCCGCCGTCGATCTCATAGAGCTTGCGCAGAGCCTCTAAATAGCTGCGGGCCAGACCCTCGTTGACCACGACGACCTCTTCATCCGCGCCGGTCGAGTCGATGGTGACGAACACATCGACCTTGCCGCGCGAGATAGCCTTCTGCACGCGCCCCTTGATGGCATCCTCCGCGAAGATGTAGGCGCGCGGCAGCTTCACCGTGCAGTCAAGATAGCGGTTGTTGACAGAGCGCACCTCGACGGTGATATCGCGATTGGAGAGCGTTTTTTTGGCTCTTCCATAGCCAGTCATACTTTTGACCACGATTCTTCTCCTCCATGATATAGTAAAAACACAAAACTGAAAAGTACAGGATTAAACAAAAATCAGTAAATGCAGGGCAGCAAATAGCATCCGCCGCCGCTAAAGAGCGTGCAGCACGACCATGCCGCGCAGCAGCGCAGACACGCGCTGTCATCAAAATTGGCCGTGTGGACCGAGCGGAAGCCGTTGGGCCGGTAGCCCGCCCCCGTCAGCGCAGAGAGCGCGTTCTGATATTCTGGATTGTTCGGGTCCATCTGCACGGCGGTCTCCATATAGCGCTTGGCCTCGTCCATCCAGCCGCGCCGCGAGCAGACCACGCCCATCAGGAAGTTCCACTCCGCGTTGTGGTCGCTCACGCCGCTTAAGAGACGCTCAGCGAGCGAGATATCGCCGCGGTTGATCGCCATGCGCACCTGATCGAGCGAGCCCGCTCCATAGGCGCCGCCGTAAGCGGAGTTGCCATAGCTATTCCCGCTGCCGTAGCCGTAGGAGTGGCTCTGCGAGGCGGCGGAAGACGACTTGCGCTGCTTCTGAATCTGGTCATAGGCCTCGTTGATCTCTTTCATTTTTTCCTGCGCGAGATCGGCCAGCGGGTTATCGTGGTAATTGTCCGGGTGGTATTTGCGGGCAAGGTCGCGGTAAGCGCGCTTGACCTCCTCGTCAGTCGCCGTCGGCGGGATATTTAGGATCTGATAGGGGTCATTCATACGGTTTCCTCGTTTTTCTCCGCCTTGATGCGGAAGTGTATTCTGCGCGGGGGCTTATGATACGTGCCCTTGAGAACGGCATTGCCGATCCCATAAAGGCTTTCGTAAAAAATGCTGTCTAAAATGCTTGTCCACACGCCGCAGGAGAGCAGCGCGTAGGCGCTCGCCATGCGGTGCACGGAGAGGTCGAGCGAGGCGGCGACGGCTTCCCTGCTCTGCTCGTCCAGCTTGTCGCCATCAAGCTCATAGCGATAGCGCAGCGGATTGTAGCAATTTGAGTGCGCGTCCTTTTCAAAGTCATCTGCCGCGTCGACCAAGTAGATCCAGCGGCCGAGGTGGTAGAAAATTTCCTTCATCACGCGCCGCCGCATTTCGTCGCCGACGCAGTCGGCGATGTCGGCCATCAGCGCGGCGAAAGGCTCGGCGGCCTGATCGAGCGAAGCGCAGTGCTCCCGCTCGCGCTGGTGCAGATCATTCAGGTGCCGCTGCACGGAAGCGTCAAATTCCGGCACGAACGTCCTCGCCTTGCGGTAAGCGCCGCGCAGCAAAAGCGCCGCGAGCCGGTATGGGATGGCTTTGAAAAAGCCGTGGTCTTCAATATGGTCGCGAAGCTGCCACCAGGCGAGCACAAGACTGTGGTCTGCCGCCGTTTCGAGCGCGACGGTGTGCGCCATGACGCACTGTGCCTTGCACGGATGCGCCGCGCAGCGGCAGCTCTCGCATTCCGGCTCCTGCGCGTCGGAGAGCAGGATAGCAAGGAACGTGAAGTCGAAATTCAGCACAAAGCGGGCGGCAAAGCCGTACTTTCGCCCGAGCTCGTGGCACAGCCCGCAGTAAACGGACTGGAAGCGCGCTTCGTCCTGCTCGCTGAGGTGCGGCTTGGACGGCCTGATGTAACCAAACATGCCTTAGAAAAGACGCACGATGGTGAACGTCAGCTTGCCGTTTTTCTTCGTGCGGCGGTCGCAGATGATCGCGGGGATGATGCCGACTAAAAACGCCGCGATGGCGACGGTGTAGCGCAGTCCCTCGCTTTCGAGCGCGCCGGTCGCAAAGTAGCCGACAAGAAACAGCACGATCGGCAGAAGATAGACGAGGAGCATCACGCCGAGCAGATTCTTCGTGCTGCTCTCGACCACGACCTTTTGTCCCACTTCGGCGCGGGCGTCGTTGCGCGCGACGGCGCGCACGCTTGCACCCGATACGCCGCAGCCTGCGCACTCCTCGCAGTCGTGGCCGCAGGCGGACTTGCGCGGGACGGAGATCTCCGCCATGCCGCCGGGAAGGATTTTTTCTACTGTTGCGATCTGAGTCATGCTGTCTCCTTTTGCGAATTGGCTTAGCTGATGTGAACGGTGACCTCGTAAGTGCCGACCGCGCCCACGTCGTAGCCGCTCACCTCGATGCGGGCGGGAACGGTGTAGCTGCCGCTGTCGGCGGCGATGTCGGATAGGTCTGCAATGACGTGGACCTCGCTGCCGTAGATGGCCTCAAGGTCGCTTGCGGAGCCCCGCAGTGTGACGGGCAGTGACGAGGTCACGACGGTGACGGTGTGATCGCCTGAGAAATTCTCGTAGCTGAAGTGAGTCGCCTCGACCTCTTTCGTGCTGATGTCGCCGCTGCTGATCGTGAGCGTAGCGCTTGTGATTCCGCTTAAGTTGTTCACCCCGTCGGGAATGAGAATGTCATAGGTCAGCGTCTCCGAGCCCTGCACGTCCTCAAGCGCGAGCGTGCCGAGCGAGATCTCGCTGATGCCTGCCATCTGCGTCGCATCACCGGAAAGGGTGATGCTGCTGTGGCTGAGCGTATAGGTGTAATTCTCGAGCCGCGAGCCCGCGGATTCGATAAAGTTGACGGTCAGCGGAACGTCCTTCACCTTGAGCACCGGCATCGTCACCTGCACGTTTTCACTCATGGGATGGATGTTCTTGCTCTCAATGAGCTGGTCGTTGAAGTCATAGAGCTCATAGTCGAGCAGCTTCACGACCGTGGAGGATGCATTTTCGATGTCGAGCGTGACCTGCGCGTAGCTGATCTGCATGATGTCAGCCTGCTGGCCGCGCACCTCGAGCGTTTCGGGCAGCATCTCGACCGTGCCGGCGATGTAGCCCTCGGCCACATTGCCGACGACCTTGCAGCGGATCTCGATGTCCTTCTTGTTGAGCTCGCCGATCTCGACCTGAACGGTGCGGATGGTCGGCGATTCGACCTTCACGCTGTTCGACGAGACCTTCGAAGGGTACAGGATCGTGTAGCTGACAGACTGCTTGCCCGCGTAGGTGATGGTCGAAAGGTCGCTCACGAGCCGCAGCTCGCTCGTGTCAAAGTCGTAGACGACGTTGCGCGGCATCTGGAGCTTTAAATCGACGGTGATATCCTCGTCCCCACTGATGCGCATGAGGCCCTTGTCGGCAAGCGACGTGTCCTCGTTGAGAAATTCGATCGGCACGTCATGGACGTACACGGTCACGGATTCCTTGTTGTTCACGTAGAACCAGATCGTTGCCGCGATGAGGATGGACAATGCAACGTAGAAGATCTTGCGGCGCTTACTTTTCATCGTCCTTGTCCCCCTTTCCAGCACTGAGAAGCTTCAAGAGCTTCATGTGGAGCTTGTCGTCCTGTTCGGTGGGCTCCTGCGGGATGAGCTCGTTCATCAGCAGCTTTTCAAGCGTCTCGGGCATCAGGTGGCGCTTTAAGAGGCCGCCGATGGCGACGGAGATCGTGCCCGTCTCCTCCGAGACGATGACGACGACCGCGTCGGAATTCTCGCTCATGCCGATGCCCGCACGGTGACGCATGCCAAGGTCGCGGCTCAGGTTCACGTTTTTCGAGAGCGGCAGCATGCAACCGCCCGCGAGCAGCCGCCCGTCACGCATGATGACCGCGCCGTCGTGCATGGCCGCCTTAACGAAGAAAATATTTTTGAGAAGCTCGCTGCTCACGCGCGCGTCGACGATCGTGCCCGTGCGGGCGATGTCGTCCAGCGCCATTTCACGCTCGAAGACGATGAGAACGCCCGTGCGCGTTTTGGACATTTCCGTGCAGGCGAGCACCGTCTGCGCGATGGCGTTTTCAATGGCCGAGACCTGCTGCGTGCGCGCGAAGGGGTTGAACGAGCGCCAGCGGCTCGAGCCGAGCTGATCGATGAGGCGGCGGATCTCGGGCTGGAAGAGCACGATGAGCGCCAGCGCACCGAGCGAGAGAATATGGCTCAAAAGGAAGTAAATTCCGTTGAGCGAGAACGCGTCCGAGAGCATCAGCGCCAGCAGGAACAGCAAAATCACCTTGCCGACGCTCTCGACCTTCGACGTGCCGACGAGCTTTAAAAGCCAATAGATCGCATACGCCATCAGCGCGATATCAAGATAGTCCGAGACCCTGAGCGTGAGCACATAGCGCCACGCGCCCTCCAGAATGGGCATGACAAATTCCATAGGCACGCTCCCCTTAAGCAATAGTTATTACTTATTCTAATATGAAACACTCCAAATTGCAACGGTAGAGCGATGAATTTTCTATGAAATCTCAGTTTTTTGCCTGACCTGCCGCGATCGCGCGCAGAGAGGAAAGAAACGTGTCGATCTCGCTTTCGCGATTAAAGGCGGAAACGCTCAGCCGCACCGTTCCGTCGGGCAAAGTGCCCACCGTTTTGTGCGCGAACGGCGCACAGTGGAGTCCCGCGCGCAGCGCGATACCGCGCTTTGCCATCTCCTCGGCGACACTTTCTGGCGAAAGGCCGTCCACCGTGAACGATAAGACCCCTGCCTGCAAGCTTGCCTCCAGCGAGAGAAATCCGTGTACATTTGGAATTTCGCCGAGGCCCTCTCCTGCTCGACGGATGAGCGTGCGGCTGTGGTGCAGGATGCGCTCCGGGCGCTGCGCGCGCACGAAGGCGATGCCCTCCTCAAGCCCCGCGATGCCGGGGACGTTGTGCGTCCCTGCCTCCAGACGGTCGGGAAGAAAGTCCGGCATGCTCTGGCGCAGCGATTCGCTGCCTGTGCCGCCCTCAATGAGCGGGAGCGCGTCGCTGCCACAGAGCAGCAGCCCCGTCCCCTGCGGGCCGTAAAGTCCCTTATGCCCCGGCATGGCAAGGAATGCGGGCGCGAGCGCGGAAAAGTCGATCGGCAGCGAGCCCGCGGATTGAGACGCGTCGATGATGAGCGGCACGCTTGCGCCGCGGCAGAGCTGCGCGATGCGCTCAATTGGTAAAATAGCGCCGAAGACATTGGAGACATGCGTGCAGATAACGGCATCGGGCTCATGCGCAAGCGCGCGCTCGAAGGCTTCGACCGTCTCCTGCGGCGAAAAAAGCGGCGCGGCGGCGACGATGACCTCCGCGCCCAGCGCGTGCAGCGGCCGCGTGACGGCGTTGTGCTCATAGCCTGAGACGACGACCCGCCCGCACGGGCGGACAAGGCTCTTGATGGCGATGTTCAGTCCATGCGTCGCGTTCATCGTGAAAACGACCTGCTCGCTCGACGGCACGGAGAAGAGCTCCGCGGCTGCGCTGCGGCAGCGAAACAGCAGCTCGTCGGCCTGCTGCGCCGCGGCATACCCGCCGCGCCCGGGCGAGCTCATCGTGCGCATCGCCTGCACGACGGCCCGCTGCACCGCAGCGGGCTTTTGAAACGTCGTGGCGGCGCTGTCGAGATAGATCATAGAGCCACCTCTTGCATGCCGTCATCCGAGACGAAAAGCACCTTGACCGGCAGCACGCCGCCCGCGCGGCAGGCCTGCATGGCGCGCGCCGCGTGGCGGCGCGGGATTTCCAGCGTATAGCCGCAGCCGCGCTCGGTGATCGCAGCGCCCGCGCGGCGAATTTTGGCAGAGATACCCGCGTCGCTCAAAAGCCGCGCCATGCGCTGGGCATGGGTGACTGAGCGCGCGGCAAAGAGATAATAGTCCATACCGATTCCCCCTCACAGCATGATATGCGTGCGCGGCGGCGGTGTGCGGGCGAAAAGGGACGGGCGCTCAGAAAAAGCGTCCGTCCGAAGCGGTTTTGATTCAGTTGTCCGCGCGCTCAAGGAGCGCGATAGCGTGGGCGGCCATCCCCTCGCCGCTGCCGGTGAAGCCGAGGTGCTCCTCGGTCGTGGCTTTCACGCTCACGCGCAAGACATCGATCTGGAGCTCACGCGCGATATTCGAGCGCATCTGCTCGCGGTACGGTGCGAGTTTAGGTGCCTGCGCCAAAATCGTCGCGTCAATGTTGACGACGTCGTACCCCGCGGCTGAGAGGTGCAGCTTCACCCGCCGCAGCAGCTCTAAGCTCGAGATGCCGGCAAACTCGTCGGCGGAATCGGGAAAGAGCTTGCCGATATCGCCGAGCGCCGCCGCGCCGAGCAGCGCGTCCATCACGGCGTGGGTCAGTACGTCAGCGTCCGAATGGCCGAGCAGGCCCTTTTCGTAGGGGATCGTCACGCCGCCTAAAATCAGTGCGCGGCCCTCGGTCAGGCGGTGCACGTCGTAGCCGTGCCCGATGCGTAAATTCGTCATGGTATGGGTCCTTTCTTCAAGAAAAGGCAGAGGGGAAAGGTTCATTCCCCTCTGCGCTGTAAAATTGCTTCTGCGATCGCAAGGTCGACCGGCGTGGTGATCTTGATGTTTTCCTCGCTGCCCTCTGTCAAGTGGACTTCCTTGCCCATCCGCTCTACAGCGGAGCAATCGTCCGTAATAGTCGCGCCGTCCGCAATCGCGGACTGGAGCGCCGCCTTCAAAAGGTCGGCGGCGAAGACCTGCGGCGTCTGCACGGCGAAGAGCGTGCTGCGATCGGGCGTGCGCTCGACGATGCCGTCGTGCGCGACCTTGATGGTGTCGCGCACCGGAACGGCGGGCGCGGCGGCGAGATAAACTCTTGCCGCGTCGAGCACTTCGTCGATGAGCTCGACGGTGACGAGCGGACGCGCACCGTCCTGCACGGCGAAAAATTCCGTCTCGAGCGAGGCCTCGAGCGCCGCGCGCAGCACGGACTCTGTCCGCGTTGCGCCGCCGACGATGACCTTTACGGGTTTTCTGAGGCCAAAGGTCTTGCAGAGCTCAGCATAAGGCAGCAGCTCGTCCTCCCGCGCGGCGATGACGATCTCGTCGATGCCCTCCACGCGGTCAATTGTGAGCAGTGTGCGCACAAGGACAGGGAGGCCGTCAAGGGTTTGCAGCAGCTTGTTCTCCCCGCCGTAGCGTGTGGAGCTTCCGGCGGCCGCAATCAGCGCGGCGCAGTACGGGTGAGTGCGCTTTTGGCGCTTGCCGAACATCTTTTGCAGCAGGCTCATGGACTCAATCGCTCTCCTTTAACAGCATCGCGGCGTTGACGCGTCCCTCAGCCTCGGGATACTCCACGTCTTCTGCCAGGACGATCTCTGATACGAGGATCTGCTTGGCAATGTGCAGCATCTTGCGCTCGCCGTTGGATAGTCCGCGCGTGCTGTCGCGATGCATCAGCGCCTTGATGACGGCGCTGACCTCGTCGAGATCGCCGCTTTTCAGGCGATCCATATTCTCGCGGTAGCGGTGGTTCCAGTTCGCCGTCATGTCGACGCCGAGCTTGGGAATGCGCGCGATGACCTCTTCGATCTCGCTTCTCGTCTTGATGGCGCGGATGCCGATGGCTGTGGAATTCTCGGTCGGGATCTTGAGCGTTAGCCCGGAAATGGGCATTTTGAAGACGTAAAAATCCATTGCTTTGCCGCTGATCTTTTCGCGGACAATGCTGTCGATCACACCGGCGCCGTGCATCGGGTGCACGACCTTATCTCCCACTTGAAACATTCTATGCCCACCTCCCTTCAGGCAGAATGCCAATCCGGCATTCGCCCCGGTTTTCCGTGCGATGGAAAAGAAAAACAACACAAACACACAAGAGGAAACAATTCCCCATACATAGTATAACGTACTTTGCCATCATTTTCAAGCGATTTTTGATGAAATATCGCATAAAAATGGAAACACACCGTATTTTCGAAAAAAACAGGGGCTCCCCTTTTCAGGAGAGCCCCCGTGACGGAAGAACGATTTTTGCTTACTTATTGCTGCGGCGCCAGATGTGCATCTTCTCCGCGTCGGCGATGAGCTGCTCGCGGAAGTCGGGATGCGCGATGCCGATGAGCGCCTCGGCACGCTGCCAGGTTGAAAGACCCTTGAGGTTGACCATGCCATACTCGGTGACGATGTAGTGCGTGCAGGAGCGCGGGTCGGTGCAGATGGAGCCGGGCGTCAGCGTGGGAACGATGCGGCTCTTGACCGTGCCGTCCTTGCCCGTGACGGTCGAGGACATGCAGATAAAGCTCTTGCCGCCCTTGGAGAGGTACGCGCCCATCGCAAAGTCGAGCTGGCCGCCCGTGCCGGAGATGTGCTTGATGCCCGCGGACTCGGCATTCACCTGACCAAACAGGTCGCAGTCGATGGCGTTGTTGATGGAGATGAAGTTGTCGATCTGGGAGATGACGAACACGTCGTTCGTGTAGTCGACCGGCGCACCCATGACCTCGGGATTGCGATCCATGTAGTCATAGAGCTTCTGCGTGCCGGCGGCGAAGGCAAAGACCTGACGGCCCTTGTCGAGCTGCTTGTGCTTGCCGGTGATCTTGCCGGCCATGGCCATGTCGACAAAGCCGTCGACATACATTTCGGTGTGAACGGACAGGTCCTTGAGGTCAGACTGCGCGATCATCGAGCCGATGGTGTTGGGCATGCCGCCGATGCCGAGCTGGAGGCACGCGCCGTTCGGGATCTCGGGCACGACGAGGTTGGCGACCGCGGTGTCGACCTCGGTGGGGGCGCCGCCCGCGCCGAGCTGCGCAACAGGAGGATTCTCCCCTTCCACAACCATGTCGACGTCCTTGATGTTGATCTCGCAGCCGTTGAGGCCGTAGACCCAGGGAAGGCTCTCATTGACCTCGACGATGACAGTCTTGGCGGCATCCAGCATGTCGGCTAAGTGAGAGCACGCGAGAGCGTAGCTGAAGTTGCCGTGCTTATCCATCGGCGTGACCTGGATCATCGCAACATCGACTGTGGCGTTGCCGTCGCGGTAGAAGCGCGGCAGCTCGCTGTAGCGCATGGGAATGAAATAGCCCATGCCTTTGGAGATGATCTTGCGGTCGATGCCGCTGCAATGCCAGGAGTTCCAGGTGAAGTGCTCACCGGCGTCCTCGGCCTTGCAGATCTCGGGCATCCACATCGTCACGCCGCCGCGGACCTTGATGTCCTTGAGCTCATTCTGGCGTGCGGCCAGAGCCTTGTCGAGCGTGTAGGGATGGTTGGTGCACCAGCCGTAGTCGACCCAGTCGCCGCTCTTGACGACCTTGACGGCTTCCGCGGCAGAGGTCAGCTTCTTCTGATAAAGCGCTGCGTAATCCATGGGAAAATTCCTCCTGTATGTATGTAAATTGATATGAGTTCGTGGGTATGTCGAAACTTTAACAATTATAGCATACCGATTGCCGTTTGCAAAGTCTTTCTTACGTGTCAGCGTAAAAAAGAACGTAAAAAAGAGACAGGCCGGAGCCTGTCTCTTTTCAGTTCGGGAAAATTACTCCTCGACAGGAGCCTCTTCCTCGCCGCTGAGCAGCGCGCGGATGCTGAGGGAGATCTTCTTCTTCTCCTCGTCGATGGCGGTGATCTTCGCGTCGACCATCTGGCCTTCGGACAGGACGTCGGAGGGCTTGTCGATGCGGCGGTCAGCAATCTGGGAGATATGGATCAGGCCGTCCACGCCGGGAACGACCTCAGCGAAAGCGCCGAAGGTCATCAGCTTGACGATGCGGACGTTGGCAACGTCGCCGACCTTGTAGGTGTTCATGAACACATCCCAGGGGTTCTGGGTGCGATCCTTGACGCCGAGGGAAATCTTGCGCTTCTCGGGGTCGAAGGAGATGACGTACACGTCGAGGTGATCGCCGATGGAGACGACCTCGGCGGGGTTCTTGATGCGGCTCCAGCTCAGCTCGGAGATGTGGACCATGCCGTCCACGCCGCCGATGTCGACGAACACGCCGTAAGAGGTCATGGACTTGACAACGCCGTCATAGTGCTTGCCGACCTCGATGCCTTCCCAGATGGCGGCCTGAGCAGCCTGACGCTCCTCGTTCAGCACGGACTTGATGGAGCCGACGACGCGGCGGCGGGCACGGTTGACCTCGGTCACGCGGAGCTTGACCTTCTGCTTGACCATCTGGCCAAGGTCGGAGTCCTTGGGCATGCCGCTCTGAGAAGCGGGCACGAACACGCGCACGCCCTTGACAGAAACGACGATGCCGCCCTTGTTCACTTCGGTCACGGTGCCTTCGAGAACGGTCTTGTCCTCAACGGCGGTCTCAATGTCTTCCCAGAGCTTGACAGCGTCGAGACGCTTCTTGGAGAGGGTGGCGTAGCCTTCCACATCGTTGACGCGGACAACGTAAGCCTCGATCTCGTCGCCGACCTTGACGACGTCCTCGGGCTTGACGTCGGGGTCGCTGCTCAGCTCAGAAACAGGGATATAGCCTGCCTGCTTGCAGCCGACGTCGACCTGGATCTCGGTCGTGCCGATGGCGGTCACGATACCGGTCACCTTATCTCCTGTATTTAGAGTCTTGAAAGATTTTTCAAGCAGTTCTTCAAAGGATTCGCTGGTTTCAGGGGCAGTGGTGTTGATGTTTTCTTCCGTCATTGTTGTTAATACCTCCATAATGATACTCGCAGGAGTAGATGCGCCGGCTGTCAGTCCCGCCACACGGCATCCGGAAAAGAATTCCGGTGAGAGCTCGTCTGCGGATTCGATCTGGAGGACTTTTCCGCAGTTCTCTCTGCAAATCTCGGTCAAATGCCTTGTGTTGGCGCTTCTTCGGTCGCCCACAACCACCATCGCGTCTACCTTGGCGGAAAGTTCTGCTGCCTCAGTTTGACGTTTCTGCGTAGCATTGCATATTGTATCATTGATTTTCAGATTTGTACACTGTTTTTTTAGAAATTTCACGCAACTTTCCCAAAGCGCACGAATGCAGGTCGTTTGCGCCAGCATGATACTGGGTAAATGGGCAAAATTGGGGTGTTCCTGCAAGTATTTTTGCGCTTCCTGCACATTTTCAAAAATCAGCGGGTCGCTGCACCATCCTGCGATGCCCTGCACCTCGGGATGATGGCGCTCACCAATCAGGATGACGCGGCGTCCCTCGTGCTCTGCCTCCTGTGCAAGCTTTCGGATGCGCTCGACATGCGGGCACACGGCGCTCACGACCTCTGCCCCGCGCTCTCGCAGCGCATCAAGCGTCGCTCTCGGCTCGCCGTGGGCGCGGATGAGCACGGTCTCCTCCGCCTTTGCCTGGTCGGGCGACGTGATGAGGCGCATGCCAAGGTCTTCGATCTCGCGCACGACGCCCGCGTTGTGCACGATGCTGCCGAGCATCGCACCGCCGCGCGCTTTTGCCGTTTCGCGCGCAAGGTTGACTGCGCGCTCCACTCCATAGCAGAAGCCCGCGGTCTCAGCTAAGATGACCTTCACAGCGGCGCGCCTCCCACCTGCTGGCCGCCGAGCGCGTAGGCCTGACGAAGCATTTCGTCGGCGATGGCCTGCAATTCTTCGGACGTGCCGCGGCGGCCTGTGACCTCAGGCACATACGGCTCGCCGAAGATGATGCGCGTTTTATGGAAGGGCTTTTTCTGCCCGTCGCAGAACACCGGCACGAGCGTCGCACCCGTGCGCACGCCGATCATCGCGATGCCCGCGTGCGCGTGCGCGGGGAGTCCGTCGTGATAGCCGACGCCGTTGCGGATCGTCGTCCCCTCGGGGAAGATCAGAAGATTCTCGCCCTTGTGGAGCACCTGCATCGCGGTCTTGATGGACTGGATATCCTTGCCGTCGCGCTGGACGGGAAATGCGCCGAGCGTGCGGATGAGCCACGCGAGCGCGCGGTTGTCGAAGAGCTCGGCCTTGGCCATAAAGTGCAGATGGTAGTCAAGCGGCAGGCACAGGCCGATGAGCACGGGGTCTAAGTCCGTTGAATGGTTCGGGCACAGCAGCACGCTGTGCTTGGGCAGATTTTCAAGTCCCTTGACGTCCACGCGGTAGATCCACAAAAGCACCCGACCGATGATCCAGATAAACGCAAAAAAGATACGGTGCATCATTTCAATTTCTCCTGAATGAGATTCAGCAGCGCCCGCTCGCTCTCTTCAAAGTTGAGCTTCGACGTGTCGAGCCGCACGGCATCCTCTGCCTCGCGCAGCGGGGCGATATCGCGGTGCATGTCCTGATAGTCGCGCTCGTTGATCTCGCGCAGCACCTCTTCATACGCCTTGGGCGTGCCACGCTCAGAGAGCTCGAGACAGCGGCGGCGCGCGCGCTCCTCGGCCGAAGCAGTCAGGTAAATTTTGAGGTCGGCGTCCGGCAGAACGACTGTGCCGATGTCGCGCCCGTCCATGATGACGCTTCTCCTGCGCGCGATGTCGCGCTGCATCTCGAGTAAGTACGCGCGTACGCACGGCAGCGCCGAGACGTTCGAGGCGTACATCGAAATTTCCGGCAGGCGGATCTCGGTGCTGACATCTTTACCGTCAAGCAGCATCTTCTGTCCGCTATTCTCGTCAAATGCCATGTCGATCTGAATTTCTTTCAGCAGCGGCGCGATTTGAGATTCGTCCTTTGCGTCCAGCCCGCGGGAAAACGCCGCGTAGCCGATGGTGCGGTAGATCGCGCCCGTGTCGACATGCAGAATGTTCAATTTCTTGGCGACGGCCTTGGCGAGCGTACTCTTGCCCGCACCGCCGGGGCCGTCAATGGCAATGGAAAAATGCTCTTTCATCTGTTTGATTCTTCTCTCTTACAATAAATATGTGCTTACTGCGTCAGCAGCGCGTCTGCGGCGGCCTCGCCCGCGGCCTTGCCGGTCGCCCAGGCGATTTGCAGATTGTAGCCGCCCGTGTAGGCGTCTACGTCGATGATCTCGCCGGCAAAATAAAGGCCGCCAACCTTTTTCGACGCCATGGTCTTCGGGTCGATCTCCCCCACCTTGACGCCGCCGGAGGTGATGATCGCATTTTCGACCGGCATCGGCGCGCTGACATTGACCGTCCAGCGCTTTAAGAGCGTGCGGATGGTCTCGCGCTGGGCGCGCGTGATGTCGTGCACCTTTTCGTGCGGAGGGATGCCCGAGCGGTCGATGAACTCGTCGATCATCTTCTGCGGCAGCAGCGCCCCGAGTACGTTACAGTAGTCGCTGTTCGCACGCTTTTCAAAGTCCGACAGTAAACGCTTGTCAAGCTGCTGTTCGTCGAGCGCGGGCTTGAGATCGATCTCCAGCCGGTACTGCTTTTTGTCGAAATGCCGCATGTGCGCGCTGGCCGACAGGATGAGCGGCCCGCTCACGCCGAAGTGCGTGAACAGCATTTCGCCGAAATCCGAGTGGATCTTTTTGTTGTTTTCATATACCGTCAGCGCAACGTTGCGCAGGCTCAGCCCTTGCAGCACCGCGCATTCGCGCGCCTCAAGCGGCACGAGCGAGCCGCGCAGCGGCGTGACCGTGTGGCCGAGCGCTTCCGCCATGCGGAAGCCGTCGCCCGTCGAGCCCGTCGCGGGATAGGACAGCCCGCCCGTCGCCAGAATGACGGCGGAGGCGGTGTACTCCCCTTTTTCACCCCTGACGGCGGCGACATGACCGTCATCAAGCGAAACATCGAGCGCACGGTCGCGCACGAGCTTGACGTGCAGACGCTTGAGCTCGCGCTCAAGCGCCGCTGTGATGTCGAATGACCGGTCGGACACGGGAAACACGCGCTTGCCGCGCTCGACCTTGAGCGGCACACCGAGCCCCTCGAAAAAATCGATGGCGTCGTGCCCGTCGAAGCGGGAAAACACGGAGTATAAAAACCGCGGGTTCTGCGGCACGTGGGCGAGCAGCTCTTCGCAAGTGCTGTCGTTCGTCACGTTGCAGCGGCCCTTGCCGGTGATGTTCACCTTTTTGCCGAGGCGCTCGTTTGGATCGAGCAGCGTCACGTGCGCACCCTTGCGCGCGGCGCAGATCGCGGCCATCATGCCGCCCGCGCCGCCGCCGATGACAACGATTGCCTTATTCATCTTCGATCTTGCCGAAAATGTCGAAGCGCTCCCAGATGTGCTCGAGTTCGGAGAACGTCGCGGAGATGTCTGCGCCCTTCTTGTTGGCCACGGCCAGAATGAGTGCGTTGAGCATGCTCATGGGCGCCGCCAGAGAGTCGACGAACGAGATCATCTCGCTGCGCACGAGCAGCGAATTGCTGGACATCTGGTTGATGGGCGACATCTCGCTGTCCGTCACGCCGACGATCGTCGCGCCGCGGTCGCGCGCAAACTGGATGGTCTTGAGCGCAAGCTCACTGTAGCGCGGGAAGCAGATACCGATGACCACATCGTCTTTGGAGACGCGGAAGAGCTGGTCGAACGAGCCGGCCGCGCCGCCGTTGACCAGAGTGACGTTGTCGAAGATCAGGCGGAAGTAGAAGTTTAAGTACCCTGCCAGAAACGAGGACGAACGGAAGCCCACGATGTAGATGCGGCGCGCGCCGATGATCGTGTCGACCACACGCTCGAATTCCGCGCCGTCGGTCTGGTCGATGGCCATGCGGATCTTCTCCATGTCGCGCTGCAGGACGTTCGTCATCAGATCGGACCCTGCGAGCTCGCCGTCCGACGCCTGAATGCGCTGGATGCTCGTGAGCTTGCCGCGAATCATCTCCTGCAATGCACGCTGCATGCTCGGATACCCCTCGTAGCCGAGCTGGGTGGCAAAGCGCACGACGGTCGACTCGCTGACCTGCACGGTCTTGCCGAGCTTGCTGGCCGTCATAAACGCGGCCTTATCGTAGTTTTCCAGAATGAAGCGGGCGATGAGCTTCTGCCCCTTGGAAAAGCTGCTCATGTTCTTTTCGATATTATGTAAGATATTCTTCGTCATAAAATCGTCCTCTGTTACTTTGATTTTGTTGCAAGGAGTTCCTGCTCCGTTAGGTCGCGCCACGCGCCTTCGGGAAGAGCCCCGAGTTTGAGCGCGTGCTCCTGCACGCGCTTTAGGCGCTTGACGTGTAATCCGGCGGCGGCGCACATGCGCCGGATCTGCCGGTTTTTTCCTTCATGGATGGTGATGAAGAGAACGGCGGTGTCCCTCCCCTGCCGCAGCACGCGCACCTGCGCGGGCCGGATGGGCTCGCCGTCGAGCTGTGTCATGGAAGCGAGCGCTTCTGCCGCTCCTCGGACCTCGCCCGCGACGCTGACCTCGTAGACCTTGTTGACCTCGTAGCGCGGGTGCAGAAGATGCTGCATCCATTCACCGTCGTTCGTCAAAAGCAGCAGTCCCTCGGAGTCGAGGTCGAGCCGACCGACGGGATAGACGCGCTCGCCGCAGTCTTTGACGAGCTCGACGACGGTCTTTCGCCCTTTTTCATCAGAGAGCGTGCAGACATAGCCGCGCGGCTTGTTGAGCATCAGGTAGCGCTTCTGCCCCTCCAGCGCGAGCGGCCTGCCGTCGACGGTAATTTCGTCGACTTCGGGGTCGGCCTTCTGCCCGATGAATGAGGTCTCGCCGTTTACGTGCACGCGCCCAGCGGCGATCCACTGCTCGGCAGTGCGCCGGGAGCAGAGCCCCGATTCGGCGATGAGCTTTTGAATTCTTGCTTCGGCCAGGTCGATCCCTCCTTTACTTTGCCGACAGAAATTGCCAGAGCTTTTCCGCCAGCGACTTATTTTTGCTTGTTTCGCTCTTTGTTTCCTGCGCCTGTACGCTGCGCGCGCTGACAAGGTCAACTCTTCCGACCTCGGTCTCGCCGCAGGAGATGACGAGCGTGCCGAGTGTTTGTCCCTTCCGCACAGGAGCGGAGACGGTTTGCGGCAGCTCGGCGCGCACGCTCAACGATTCACTCTCCGAGACAGGATAACAGAAGCTCTCCGCTGCGACGGCGGACACGCTCTGTCCGTCGACGCTCACGCTGCCGTAGACCTCGCTCTTTTTCGCGCCGCTTGAGAGCGCATACGCCGAAAATCCATAATCGTAGAGTGCAGCATGATCCGCCCAATCGCTGCCGTCGTGCAGCGTGACGGCGATCAGGCGCATCCCGCCGCGCTCGGCACAGGTGACGAGCGTGCGCCCCGCGTCGCCGGTGTAGCCGGTCTTGAGACCGACGCAGCCGGAGTACGACGCAAGCAGCTTATTGTGGTTCGTCATCATGCGCGTTCCGACGCTCGCCGTGCGCGTCGAGACGATGCGCGCGAACGTCGGGTTCTGCATGGCGTAGACCGCAAGGCGCGCCATATCGAGGGCACAGGAGCCGTGCCCCGCTTCGTCGAGCCCGCTCGGGTTAGCAAATGACGTGTGCTCCATGCCGAGGGCTTTCGCCTTTTCGTTCATCCATCGGACAAACTGCGCGCTGCCGCCGTTTCCGCCGCAGTGGGCGGCGATGCACTCTGCCGCGTCGTTGCCGGACGGCAGCATCAGCCCGTAGAGGAGCTCTTCCATCGTGAGCGTTTCGCCCTCGAGGAGGTACATCGACGAGCCTTCGCGCAAGTGCTCGCGTTTGACCGTGACCTTCTCCGTGAGTTCGCTGTGCTCCAGCGCGACCAAGCAGGTCATGATCTTCGTCGTGCTCGCGATGCTGCGCTCCTGCGTTTCATTGCGCGACGCCAGCACCCGCCCACTGCCCGCCTCCATCAAAATGAACGCGGCGGCGGCAGTTTCAGGCGCGGCAGCCTGACAGGTCAAACTGCTTGTCAGGCAGGAAACGGCAAGGAAAACGGCGAATACGCATCGGGCAAAACGCGGCATGGGATCACTCCTTCATTCGGAATGCCCCTATTATGCCCGGAATCAGTAGATATCTTTCTCTTCTCTCTTCTTGTCCACGAAATTCTGCACGCGGTCGAGCACTTCCGGCACAAGATCAAGCACGCGGTCGACCGTTGCCGCCGCAGGGATGGCCACAGGCATCACGCGCGTCAGACCGTCCTTGACGACGAGGAACGCGACGGGGTCGACCTTGACGCCCGCACCCGCGCCGCCGCCGAAGTGTGCGGTGTCGGTCTTGCCGTAGTCGCCGCCGCCCGCGCCGAAGCCAAAGCTCACGCGCGAAACGGGGATGACGGTCACGCCGTCGGGCGTTTGGATCGGCTCTCCGATGATGGTGTTGGAATCGACCATATCACGGATCTTATCCATCGTGGTGTCCATGAGATCGTTGAGCGGGGTCTTCTTTTCGATGTTTTCCATGAGGTTCATCCTTTCTTTTTATGCGGTCAGTTTTTCACTGTGTTCACTGTTTTGCGGAGTGCTCTCCGTTGGTTTTTCCGCGGGAGCGTCGTTTTTATGCGCCTTTTTATAGCGCAGGTACCATTTGAGCATCGGAATGAGCAGCGCAAGTGCGATGTGCAGCCCGTCGCGGATGCGAAGCGACAGGCCAACGGCACCCTCTGCGTGCGTCTTTTCAGAGCTGTAATCCATGCGCATGTGCAGTGAGGGATCAGGGATATGGAAGAGGTCTTCAAGGTGCGGCATCACACCCCACATCGCGGCGCTCGCATAGCCGTAGGTCTGCGCGATATCCGCGGGGTCCGTGCCGCCAAAGACGACGAGAATTTCCAGTGGGTCGATGCGAAGGCGCTTGCAGGTGCGTTTCGCTGTCTCCTTGAGCGCCGAGAGCGCCGTCGTGATGAGGTCCCTGAGCTCCTCTTTTGTCGGCTTGGGGAGCGAGGGCTTTTTCTTTTGCTTCGCCTCTTCTCCCTCTGACTTTGGTTTCTTCTCCTTTGCCTTTTTTTTCGGCGTTTCTTTCTTTTCCTTTGCTGGCAGCAGCGTGAAGCGGAACGGGCCGACCGAAAGCTGCACGCGCAGCTCGTCGCCGAACTGCATCAGCGCGCCCACGCGCAGAAAGCCGATCAAAATAAAAATGAGCAGGATGATGCCAATTACCTTCAGCGCAGTCAATCGACCACCTCCCTCTTTTTACGCTTCACGCGGTTTTTATGCTTTACGCGGTCAGTGTTCCCCGTTTTCGGGAACGCTGCCTTCTTTTTCCGTCATGGCGCTGGGGTCGAGGATCGTGCCGTCCTCCGTCATGCGGAGCTGACCGTCGGCCTCAAGACCCGGCATTTCCGGCAGCTCCTCGAGCGAACCCAAGTGGAAGTCGCGCAGGAACTTTTTCGTCGTGCGGTACAGCCTCGGCCGTCCCGGCACCTGCAAGCGTCCGCACTCTTCGATAAGCCCGCGCTCAAGCAGAAGCCCTACGGTGTACGAGCTGTCCACGCCGCGCACCTGATCGATGTAGGCGCGGGTCGTGGGCTGGTAGTAGGCGATGATCGTCAGCACCTCCAGCGCGGGCTGAGAGAGCTTGGCGGTCTTGCGGATCTCAAACGCCTTGCGGATGACGTCGGCATAGTCCGGCGACGAGCAGAGCTGATAGCTGTCCTCCATGCGGACGAGCCGGATGCCGCGGCGCTCAAAGGCGTAGTAATCGCCGAGCTTTTGCAATACCTGTTCCGCGGTTGGACGGTCCAAATCGAGCGCAAGGCAGATACGGTCGATGGGAAGCGGTTCGCCGCTGGCGAACAAAATGCCCTCGATGGCCGACTCGACCTCGCGCAGGTCCAAAGATTCCAAAGACATAGCGTTCCTCGCTTTTTACAGATTGATACGGTCGGGGGCGTCGTCCCCGCACTCCACGGTGCAGTCCGTGTCAGAACCGGCCAGATGGATGACCTTTTCGCGGCAGAGTTCCAGAACGGCGATGAACGTCGCCACGATCTCGCTGCGGCTGCGACTGCCGCGGAACAGCAGCTTGAAGCGCGTCATGCCGAACTCCTTGAGCCGGTGCAGAATTTCCTCCGCCTTGCCCTTGACGGGATACGGCTCGCGGCGCACGATCTCGCTCAGCGCGGCGCTCGGCGGCGCGGCCAGCTTCTCTCCGCGCTCCATGATCGTCTGCATGGCAAGCACGAGGTCAGCCTTTTCGTGGCTGTACTCGTAAATTTTGCCGCGCTGCATGGGCTCGGGCTGGCGCGTCATGATGCTGCGGCCAAACTCGCCCATCGGGCCGAGCGTTTCGGTCAGCGTCTTGATGCGAAGGTACGTGTCCTTTTGCTGGCGCTCTTTGAGCGAGGCAATGAGCTCGTCCATCTCGCTCTGCGCCTGCTCATCCTCAAGCGAAAGCAGCATGCGCGTTTTGATGTACATTAAATGTGCCGCCATCGTGATGAATTCGCTCGCGACCTCGAGATCGAGCTGCTTTCGCTGCTCGAGATACGCAAGGTACTGGTCCAGGATCAGCGCGATGGGAATGTCCTGGATCTCTATTTTATTTTTCGACAGCAGGAAGAGAATGAGGTCGAGCGGCCCTTCAAAGTCTTGCAGCGTCTCCGCGCTGCGCTCGTGCACCACGCCCTCCAGCTTGAAAACGGGATTGTCCATGACATTCCTCTCACTTTATCAATATACGATCCAGTTGACCAGAAGCTCGTACATGCGGTAGATGCCCTCACTGAGGATATTGTCTCCCACGCCGAGCCAGACGAGCACAAAAAGAACAAGCATGCCGTATTTTTCATACCGCATCAGCGTCATGTACGCGCGGTCGGGCAGAAAGGCGAAGAGCACCTTCGACCCGTCGAGCGGCGAGATCGGGATGAGGTTGAAAAGCCCCAGACCGACGCTCATGTACGCCGTCATCGCAAGGAAATTCAAAAGGCCGCTGCAAAACGCGGTATCGACATAGTGCGCGATCGTGATGCGCGCGCCGAGCAAGAGCAGCATCGCCAGCAGCAGATTCGACACCGGCCCCGCCAGTGCTGTGATGGCCATACCCTGCTTCGGCTTTTTGAAATACCGCATGTCGACCGGCACGGGCTTTGCCCAGCCGAAGCCGACGAGCAGCATGGCAGCCAAGCCGAACCAGTCGATATGGTGCAGCGGGTTTAAGCTCAAGCGGTGCTCGCGCTTGGCCGTCGGATCGCCGAGGGCATAGGCTGCAAGGCCGTGACAGGTCTCGTGCACCGTCAAGCATAAAAAGACGCCGAGCACACGCAAAAGCGCATCGGTCAGCGAGCCCCAGTCGATGGACTGGAGCAATTCCTGAAAACTGTTCACGCAATTTCTCCGTAAAAAATATGCAAATCGCGAAGACTTGCATTGCATTCTATTCCTATTATAACAGCCCTTTTCCCACATGACAAGGGATTTTGCAATTTTTGCTGCATTTTGCTTTCAAAAATTGACGCATTTTTCTCTGTCAAATTGCGAAAAATGACAAAAAGCGTCCCAACCGCATGGTTGGGACGCTTTGCAGGATAGGATATCCGGTTATTTCTTGAGGCGCTTGTCGCTCTTGGTCGCAAGATGCGTGCCCAAGGACTGGAAGATCTGCACCAGAATGATAAGCAGCACGACCGCCGCAAACATCACAAGGTACTTGTAGCGATAGTAGCCGTAGTCGATGGCGATTTTGCCGAGGCCGCCGCCGCCGATGATGCCGCTCATCGCCGAGTAGCCGAGGATGGTCGTCAGTGCGATGGTGAAGTTCTGGAGCAGCGAGGGAACGCTCTCGGGGATCATCACCTTGCAGATGATCTGCATGGGCGTTGCGCCCATGCTCTGCGCGGCCTCAATGATGTTGGGGTCGACCTCGCGCAGGCTGCTTTCAACAAGGCGCGCGACGAACGGGAACGCCGCCACGACCAGCGGAACGATGGTCGCGGTGGTGCCGACGGTCGTGCCGATGATAAGGCGCGAGAGCGGGAAGACCATGATCATTAAGATGAGGAACGGGATCGAGCGCAGCAGGTTGATGATGACGTTCAGAATGCTCATCAAGGCCTTGGGAAGCGGCAGAACGCCGCCCTTCTCCCCCGCTACGAGCAGCACGCCCAGCGGAAGGCCGATGACGACGGCCAGCGCCGTTGACAGCAGCGTCACATAAAACGTCTCCCAGATCGCCTTGGGGAACTGCGTCTGCATGGCGACGGTGAGCTCCGCGATGGAATCCGGGGAAAAGAGATTACTGTACATCGACGCTCGCCTCCTCTACCTGAAGATTTTCAATGCCTCTTAAAAAGTCCATAGCCTGCTCAAACTGCGCGTTCGGCACGCCGAGCAGCATACTGCCGTAGACCTCTTCGGAGAGCTTCTGCGTGTTGGCCGAAATGACCGTCGCGCTGATGCCCTCGTCGGTCGCAAGGCGCGCGACGAGCGGAATGGATGTCGTCTTCGCGCTGCGGAAGATGAGGCGGATGCGGCGCTGCTGCTGGGGGTCGGACACGTCGATGTCCGCGCCGCGCGGGAACACGAGGTGGCGCGCCGCCGCGGACTTGGGCGCGGAAAAGACGGTAGAAACAAGGCCCTCTTCCACGACTTCGCCGTCGTCGAGGATCGCAACGTGATTGCAGACCTCCTTCACCACGCTCATCTGGTGTGTGATGATGACGACGGTGATGCCAAGCTTTTTGTTGATGTCGCCGATCAGCTCGAGGATCTGGCGCGTCGTCTTGGGGTCGAGCGCGCTCGTGGCCTCGTCGCAGAGCAGAACTTTGGGGTTCGTGGCAAGCGCGCGGGCGATGGCCACGCGCTGCTGCTGTCCGCCGGAGAGCTGCGCGGGATAGGCCTTGGCCTTATCCTTGAGCCCCACGATGTCGAGGAGCTCCAGAGCTCGCTGTTCGCGCCACTTCTTCTCTCCCCGCAGTCCGGAAAGCTCCATTGGGAAGCAGACGTTATCGAGGCAGTTTCTTTGCATCAGCAGGTTGAAGCGCTGGAAGATCATCGTGATCTCGCGCCGCGCCGCGCGGAGCTGCGCGGGGGTCATCGTGTCCAGACGCTGTCCGTTCACGATGACCTCGCCCTCCGTCGGGCACTCGAGCATGTTGATACAGCGCACGAGCGTGGATTTGCCGGCACCGCTCATGCCGATGATGCCGTAGACGTCGCCGTCCGGAATGGTCAGGGAGACGTCCTTGAGCGCGTCTACCCGTCCGCCGGCTGTTTCAAAGGTTTTGCTTAGATGCTTCAGTTCGATCAAGAATGCTCCCTCCTTTCTTTCTTACTTGGCGCTCAGTGCATCGAGCGTGGTCTGCTTGCCGCCGTACAGGCCCATGGGCTCGACGTGGATGGCGGCAACGGAGACGATGTGGGTGCTGTTCTCGGCGTTGAAGTCGTCGAGATAGGGCTTGTGCTGGAAGTAGTTGGCGTCGACAGTGCCGTCTTCGACAACGGTGTTGGGCACGACATAGTCATTGTAGACCTGGATGTCGAGAGTGATGTTCTTTTCAGCAAGAATTTCCTTCACGACCTCGAGGATCTCAGCGTGCGGGGTCGGGGAAGCGGCGATGGAGATGGTCTCGCCAGCGAGAGCGTCGTAGTCGACAGTGGCGTCAAAGCCGTCGGTCGGGGTATCCACGGTGCTGACAACGGAGCCGTCATACTTCTCGTTGATGTAGTCGACGACCTGCTGGCTCTCCAGAGCGGCGATCAGGGCAAGGACCTTGGGAGAGGACTCGTTGCCTTCCTTCACGGCCAGGATGTTGGCGTAAGCGGAGGAGGAGCCTTCGATCACGAGGGAGTCGGCCACGGGGTTCAGGCCCGCGTTGATGGCGTAGTTGGAGTTGATGACGGCGTAGTCAACGTCCTGCAGGATGTTGGGAATCTGCGCGGCCTCGGTCTCCACGATCTCGACGTTGTACGGATTCTCGACAATGTCGTTCTTGGTGGCGGTGATGCCGGCGCCGTCGGCGAGCTTGATGATGCCGTTGTCCTGGAGCAGCAGCAGCGCGCGGGCTTCGTTGGTCGTGTCGTTGGGGACGGCGATCTGGATGGTGGTGGCACCGTCGGAGTCATCGCTCTTGGAGCCGCAGCCGGTCAGGGCCAGAGCGGCAGTGAGGACCAGTGCAAGGACAAGGGCGGTCAGCTTGATAGAATGCTTTTTCATCGTTTTGTTCTCCTTACTTATTTTATAATAGCTTCTTTTTGGAACGGACAGACCGCGGGGAGTGTATGCTGTTCGAGCAGTAAAAAACAGCGGGAGGTCATTGACCTTCCGCTGCCGCTTCGCTGTTTTTCTCAGACAGTTTCTGAAAGGAAATGACCATTTTCTCCATGACAAAGCATGCACATGCTGAACATGCGCATCATCGGCATCATCATGCAGTTGGCAGAGTACGAAGTCTTCATGCCAATGGATCCTTTCCTTCGAGCATTCCCCACAGGGTGGGTTCCGTTTCAATGTGCGTATCGTAGCACCGACGATTCCGCTTGTCAACACCAAATGCGCACTTTTGTATGATTTTCCACTTTTTTGGCGTTTTCTACGGGAATTTTTATTTATTGCTTTCTCTTTTCGAGCACACGGACGAGGTGAATGAGAAAATCGGTGTCCTCCATGTCGCCCAGCGCTTCGACCGCGCTCTCGCTGTGCGCCTCGATGACGCGCTGGCAGCCGTTGAGACCTAAAATGTCGACAAACGTCGTCTTCCCCTCTTCCCTGTCCGAGCCGATGGGCTTGCCGAACGTCTTTTCATCGCCGATGACATCGAGCATGTCGTCGCGCAGCTGGAACGCGAAGCCGAAGTTGTCGGCGTAGCCGGCCGCGGCCTCCTCCTGCTCCTTCGTGCCGCCCGCCGCGGCCACACCCATCAGGCACGCCGCGCGGATAAGCGCGCTCGTCTTGCGCAGATAAATTTCCTCGAGCTCCGGCGCGCTGAGGATCTTGCCCTCCCACTCAAGGTCGAGCTGCTGGCCGCCGCAGATGCCCTCGTGTCCCGCGGCATTAGCTAAGATCTGCGCGCATTTGAGCGCGCGCAGGGCGGGCAGGTCTGCTTTTAAAATCGTTTCAAACGCCAACGCCTGCAGTGCGTCGCCCGCGAGCGTCGCCGTGCATTCGCCGAAGACCTTGTGGTTCGACGGCTTACCGCGGCGCAGATCATCGTTGTCCATCACGGGCAGATCGTCGTGGATGAGCGAATACGTGTGCAGCATCTCAACGCCGCAGGCCACGGGCAGCGCCTTTTCGACGTCTCCACCGCAGATGCGGCAGAATTCGAGCACTAAGATCGCGCGCAGACGCTTGCCGCCCGCGGTCAGACTGTAGTGCATCGAATCGGTCAGCTTGTGATAGCTTGCGCACTGCGTTTCCTCAAGGCAGGCATCAAGATACTTGTCCACCGCCGACTTATACTCCGCCATGCGGGCGGAAAACAGCTTTTCGTCCATGGATTACTCCTCCGAAATGAATGGGCTCTCGACCGGCGCGCCATCCGCACCCTTAGAGAGCTTTGCGACCTTCTGCTCGGCCTTGTCGAGCATCGCGCCGCAGTCGTGCACGAGCTTCGTCCCCTCTTCAAAGAGCTTGAGGGAATCGGCGAGCTTTGCGTCGCCTTTTTCAAGCGCCGTCACGATCTCTTCGAGACGTGCGATATTGTCTTCAAACGTTTTTGCCATCGTCATTTCCTCCCATGTTGCACGCGTTCACCGTGCAGTTGAGACTTCCCTGCCCGAGCAGTACCTCGATTTTTTCGCCGGCTGCGGCCTCCTGCGCCGCACGCAGAATTTGTCCCTGTTCATTTCGCGCCACGGCGTAGCCGCGGTGGAAACAGGGGATCAGCACCGACTTTTCCGGACAAACCTGCATGCCGTAGTATGTCGTGCCGAACATATACGGAATAAAGACAAACAGACCATACTCGTCGGCAGTGTCCCGCATGTACTCGTACAGCTGGGGACTGTTGACCATTTCCTCCACGAAGATCTGTTCTTCCTTGGGAGAGATCTGCTTGCCGTCCATCAGCTTCCGGTTCACGCGGTCAAAAGCGGCAGTGTCCCGCCGCCGCACCGGAAACCGGCGAACCGTGATGTTTCCCACCACGGCAGTTCCTGCGGCGTAATAGTTTTCATTCCAGTCGGCGGTGAATTCCTTGACACATGTAGTCAGGATCTCCACTTCCATACCTGCCTGCTGCAAGTGTGCAGTGACTTCCCGCAGTTCCATTTCTGCACCGCCGGGAATATTTTCTCCAAACCACGGAATAACGAATCCAATTTTCTGCATGACGATATGACCTCCTGCCAATGTACCGCGTTCTGCGGCGTACCTTCTCAAAGACAGCACTGCACCAAACCCGCCTGACGACCGGAAGTGCATCTTACGCACAGGCTTTGTGCGGTACTGCCCAAAAATTTTTTCCCCTATAATGATTTACTTCCGCTTTTTCGAAACCGGCGGAACGGTGTCGATAAACTGCTGCAACTGTCTCTCGAACACCTTTCGAATTTCCGGATAGGCGAATTCCTGCTGCCGCCGGTGCTGTTCTGCCACAATCTCCCGCCGCAGTTCCGCATTGCGGAGCACATGGTCTGCCGCCAGTGCCGCTTCCATGGGATCATTGGTGGGCAGCAAAATGCCGCTTCCGCCCAGCGTATCGGAAATTGCCGATGAATC
>ERZ1108170.449-NODE-449-length-33114-cov-4.796364_pt1 | contig 33114 bp, 34 predicted proteins | sample MGYA00403705_ERZ1108170 | MGnify/ENA primary metagenome ERZ1108170 (study PRJEB35170, sample SAMEA104062422) | human gut metagenome | biome: human gut; feature: human-associated habitat; material: faeces | place: Denmark | collected 2012-06-15 ...
GAGTGCATCCTTGGTAAGGATGAGGTCACCAGTTCGAATCTGGTTATCAGCTCCAAAGAGAACCGCTTTGAAAAGAGCGGTTCTTTTTTTGTAAAAAATCCTGTCTCGGGGGAGAGATACGAATGAAACTGCGAAATTCCCTGCTTCTGCTGATCACAGCGACCATCTGGGGCACGGCGTTCGTGGCGCAGAGCGTCGGCATGGACTATGTCGGGCCGATGACCTACGTCTGCGCGCGAAGCATCATCGGAATGATCGTGCTGCTGCCTGTGATCGCGGTGCTGAACCGGGTCGGGCCGCCGCGCGCGGCTGAAACGCCGGAGGAACGCCGGAAGGGACGGAAAACGCTTGTCATCGGCGGCGTCTGCTGCGGCACCGTCCTGTGTATCGCAAGCTGTACACAGCAGCTTACGCTGCTGCACACCACGGTCGGCAAGGCAGGTTTTATGACCGCGTGCTATATTCTGGTCGTGCCGCTGCTCGGCCTGCTGTTCGGCCGTCGCTGCGGCCTCAAGCACTGGTGCAGCGTCGCGATCGCGCTGGCCGGTCTGTACTTCCTGTGCATGACGGGCGGCGGCTTCAGCCTCGATCTGGGCACGCTGCTCGGTCTCTGCTGCGCGTTCCTGTTCTCCTGCCACATTCTCGTCATCGACCATTTTTCGACCAGAGTGGACGGCGTAAGAATGTCCTGCATCCAGTTTTTCACCTGCGCGGTCCTCGCGGGCATCGGCATGCTGCTCTTTGAACAGCCGACCTGGGCGAATATTCTCGCCGCGTGGAAGCCCATCCTGTATGCGGGCGCGATGTCCTCGGGCGTGGCGTACACGTTCCAGATCATCGGCCAGAAGGGACTGCGTCCGACGATCGCAAGCCTTATCATGAGTCTGGAATCGGTTATCTCGGCCATCTCCGGCTGGCTGCTGCTCGGTCAGGCGCTGTCGGCGCGCGAGATCTTCGGCTGCGTGCTGATGTTCGGCGCGATCGTACTCGCGCAGTTGCCGGAAAAGCGCAGGGCGCAGGCGTGATGATATCATATATATAGTGCAAGGGATGCCTTTGGGCATCCTTTTTGCATTGCGTACAATTCGAAAAATTTCTGCAAATTCTTCTTGACTTTCGCGGTCTCATCATGTAGAATAAATACGTTCGATGTAAAGGCGAAGAACTTTACACTATCAAGGAGGCCCGCCGATGAAAGGCAAACCGCTCGAAATGAGCCTGCTGTTCGACTTTTACGGCGAGACGCTCACAGAAAAGCAGCGCGAGCTGTTCGACCTGTACTATAACGAAGATCTGTCTCTCGCGGAGATCGCGGAGCACGCGGGCATCACCCGTCAGGGTGTGCGCGACAGCATCAAGCGCGCGGAACACGCGCTCGGCGAGATGGAGAGCAAGCTCGGACTGGTCGCCCGTTACGGTGACACCGAACGCTGCGCCGGAGAGCTTCGGGAAGAGGTCAGCCGCCTGCGGACCCTTAACATCGACACACTGCACAGCCCGGAGGCGGAGGCCATCGCCGACCGCATGACCGCGCTGCTCGACCAGCTCAGGCAGGAGGCTTAATATGGCATTTGAAGGTCTTACCGAAAAAATTTCATCTGCGTTTAAGCATCTGCGAAGCAAGGGCCGTCTGACCGAGTCCGACATCAAGGAGGCTATGCGTGAGATCCGCATGGCGCTGCTCGAGGCGGACGTCAACTTCAAGGTCGCGAAGGATTTCATCAAGGCCGTCACCGAAAAGGCGACCGATGCCGAGATCCTGGAAAGCCTTTCGCCCTCTCAGCAGGTCATTAAAATCGTAAACGAGGAACTGGTTGCCCTGCTCGGCGGCCAGACCACCCGTCTTACCATATCCCCGAACCCGCCGACCATTGTCATGATGGCAGGTCTGCAGGGTGCGGGCAAAACGACAAACTGCGCAAAGCTTGCCGCTCTGCTCCGGAAACAGCAGCAGAGACGTCCGCTGCTCGTCGCCTGCGACGTTTACCGTCCGGCCGCGATCGAACAGCTGAAGGTAGTCGGCAGGCAGCTGAATATCCCCGTTTTTGACGAGGGACAGGGCGACCCGGTCGAGATCGCGAAGCACGGCATCGACTACGCCCGCCGAAACGGCTACGACCTTGTCTTTCTCGATACCGCAGGCCGCCTGCATATCGACGAAAAGCTGATGGACGAGCTGAAAAACATCAAGGCCACGGTCAAGCCGACCGAGATCATCCTCGTCGTTGACGCGATGACCGGTCAGGACGCCGTAACGGTCGCACAGACCTTTGACGAAGCCCTCGGCATCGACGGCGTGCTCATGAGCAAGATGGACGGCGACGCACGCGGCGGCGCGGCGCTTTCGGTCAAGGCCGTTACCGGCAAGCCGATCAAGTTCATCGGTACGGGCGAGAAGCTCGGCGACATCGAGCCGTTCCACCCCGACCGCATGGCAAGCCGCATCCTCGGCATGGGCGACGTACTGACGCTGATCGAAAAGGCACAGGAGTCCTTCGACCAGAAGCAGGCCGCCGAGACCGCCAAAAAGATGATGGCCGGCAAGCTGACGCTGACCGATTTTTACGACCAGCTTCAGAAAATGAAGAACATGGGCTCGATGGAAGAGATGCTCGGCATGCTGCCGGGCGTGGATGCAAAAGCCCTCGCCGGTGCGAAGATCGACGAAAAGCAGATGGCGCACACCGAAGCCATCATCCAGTCTATGACCCCGAAGGAGAGGGACAACCCCTCCATCATCAACTTTTCCCGCAAGAAGCGCATCGCAGCCGGCTGCGGCCTTTCGGTCGAGCAGGTCAACAAGCTGCTCAAGCAGTTCGAGGCCATGCAGAAGATGACCAAGCAGCTGACGAGTCTGGCCAAGAGCAAGGGCAAAAAGCGCCGCGGCTTCCCGGGACTCGGCAACCTCAAGCTGCCGTTCTGATTTGCTATTGTTTGTAAATTTCAATTTACAATAGATAAGTTTTAATACAGGAGGTGAAAATTTCATGGTAAAGATCAGACTGCGCCGCATGGGCGCTAAGAAGGCTCCGTTCTACCGCATCGTTGTCGCTGACTCTCGTTACCCGCGTGACGGCCGTTTCATCGAGGAGATCGGCACTTATAACCCGCTGACCAACCCGTCCACCGTTAACGTTGACGCTGACCGCGCTCAGGAGTGGATCAAGAAGGGTGCACAGCCGACCGATACTGTTCGCGGCATTCTGAAGAAGGCTGGCGTGCTGAATTGAGTGAGGTTGTCGAAATGAAAGAGTTATTGACTTATATCGTCAAAAATCTGGTTTCCGAGCCGGATGCGATTGCCATCACTGAGGAGATCGACGGCGACAACGTCACGTTTTCCCTGCGCGTAGCGCCCGGTGACATGGGCCGAGTGATCGGTCGTCACGGCCGCATCGCCAAGGAAATCCGCACACTCATGAAAGCGGCAGGCAATCGCGAAAACAAGCGCGTGACAGTCGATATTCTCGACTGAGCCTGCGCTCCTCGCGCCGAAGCGTCCTCTGCGACACTTCAACCTGAAATGAGATGCCGGTGCGCTGCATCGGCCCCTTGAAATCGCCGCTTAGCGGCGATTTATTTTTTTAGACAAAAAAACGAGAGTACAAAGGCTGTACTCTCGTTTTTTGTTCTGTTATTTCCGGAGGAATTTCACCGCGCTCATAGCGGCCTGCGCGCCGTCTGAGACCGCTTTTGCGATCTGGAGCAGGCCGCCGGTGCAGTCTCCTGCGGCGAACAGCCCGGGCACGGCGGTCGAGCCGTCGGCGTTCGCCCTGATATGCGTGCCGTCGAGCGGCGCGCCGAGCTTTCGCGCGAAATCCGTGCTGCCTGCGGTGCCGAGCGCGACGAACACGCCGTCGAGCGGCAGCGTCTCACCGTCCGCGAAAACCACGCGCTCGACCGTCTCGCCGCCCTCGACGGCGGAGACCGGCCGGGTATCGACCGCAAGGCCGTCCGGAAGGTTCTCAGGTGCGCTCTGGCCGTTCGTCAGGAGCGTGACCGAGCCTGCGACCGGAAGCAGTACACGCGCCTCCTCGAGGGCGTATTCGCCCTGCCCGAGCACGGCGGCCGCCCTGCCGCGATAGAAAAACGCATCGCAGACCGCGCAGTAACTCACGCCGCGTCCTTCGAACGTGCGGATGCCCGTAATAGCGGGGACGGCGCGCGGAGAGCCGGTCGCGAGCAGCACCGCGTCCGCATGGCGCTCGCCGCCGGTCGTCTTGACCGCAAAGCCGCGGTCGGCGTACTCGATTCCCGTGACCTCGGTGCGGTGCAGCCGCGCACCAAGACGGTCGGCCTGCGCCTGTCCGCGCGCGAGCAGCTCGGCCCCCGGGATCACATCGGGGAAGCCGAAATAGTTCTCGATCCTGTCGGCCTTTCCGAGCGCGCCGTCATCCTTGTACAGCACATGAACGTCAAGACCTGCGCGCACCGCATAGATCGCGGCGCTGAGTCCGGCGGGACCGCCGCCGATGATAACCAGTGTGGGCATGGTGCCTCCTTTATTTTTCGGTACCCTCGAGGAATTCCTGCTGGTAGGCCTGCTGCAAACGGTCGAGCAGCGCGGGAGCCTTGCCGCCGACCGGCCTGCCGTCCACCTCGCAGACCGCGATGCAGTGCGAGCCGGTGGACAGGATCATGATCTCGTCTGCGGTCAGCAGCTCGTCGACCGTGAACGGCGCGATGCGGGACGGGATGCCCAGCCTGCTGCACAGCTCGAGGAAATGCTTGCGCGTGATGCTCGGGAGGATGAGCTCGTCCGCCGGGGGCGTACAGAACACGCCGTCGCGGATGATGGCGAGGCTGGAATGCGCGCCCTCGGTGACGCGGTCGCCGCGGTGGAACACGACCTCGTCGCAGCCTGCTTCGACCGCGCGCTGCATTGCCATGCAGTTGGGGATGAGGTTGAGAGTCTTGATGTTGCAGTGCAGGAAACGGGTGTCCTCGACCGTGATGAGCTTGTAGGGATGGTCGTGACGGTCGAGAGGGCAGGCCTCCGCGAACGCCATCAGCGTCGCCTTTGCGCCGGCCGGGAAGGCGTGCTTGCGGTGCGCTGCGGCGCGCGTGGACTGCCAGTACAGCATGTGCGGCGCATCGCTGTCCAGACGGCTGACCAGATCGTTCAGCGTTGCGGCGAGCTCGCTGCGCTCCATCGGCGGCTCGATGCGCAGCAGCCTGAGGCTGTTGTAGAAGCGGTCGAGATGATCGTCGAGCGCAAAGATCTTCCTGTTTCGGACCATGGCGGCGTCGTAAACGCCGTCGCCGAAATACAGACCGCGGTCGGTGATCGGCGCCTGAACCTCGTCTATGCGGCCGATTTTTCCGTTGTAGTATGCAATATCCTTCATTGGAATATGCCTCCTTTAATAAAAATTCCGATTTTTATTCAGTTCCAGTATAGCGTTTTTCGACGGGGTTTGCAAGTAGCAGACAAACGCGGTATAATAATGACAGGCAGCTGCAATCACTCTGTCAATCCGAATCTGCGGAGGTATCGCCATGGTTATTCTCGCGATCATATGTACAATCCTGGGCGGAGTCCTTGGGGCATTTCTCGAGCCGGTTTCCTTTTCTGTTTCTATTCCGATTGCGATTATGGGCGGCTTTATTCTAAAAGCCATCAAGGATAAACAGGAATGATAGCCTTCCCGTTTACGCAGCGTAAAACCAAATATCATTTCAGAAAGGTCTGATCATTTGTCCGGAACACTTCTTCATATCTGCTGTGCGCCCTGCTCGATCGCGTGCATCGACACGCTGCGGCAGGAGGGCATCGAGCCGGTGGGTTTCTGGTATAATCCGAACATCCATCCGATGAAAGAGTACAAAATGCGCAAGAATACGCTTGTTGAGTACGCGAAAAGCATTGATCTCAAGCTGGAGATCGAAAACGAGTACGGCCTGCGCAGGTTTATTGAAGCGGTCTACCCGAACTGGGACAACCGCTGTGCGACCTGCTACGCGCTTCGCTTCGAGGAGACGGCTCGCTATGCCGCCGAGCACGGCTATGACCAGTTCACTTCGACGCTGTTCGTCAGTCCGTATCAGAATCATGAGCTGATGCGTCAGATCTGCGAGCAGATGGCCGAAAAGTACGGCGTCAAGTATCTGCACCGCGATTTTTCGCCCCGTTTCCGCGAGGGACAGGACAAGGCGCGCGAGCTGGGACTGTATATGCAGAACTACTGCGGCTGCGTTTTCTCCGAGGAGGACCGCTATCGCAAGCGCAAAAAGAAAAAACAGCCGGCCGACGCGCAGGCGTAAGATGAAAACCGGGGCGTTCCCGGCCAAACCGACCGAAATGCCCCGGAATAACTGCTTTACAAATCCCCGAAAGACTGGTATACTATATCATGTACTCGCGCCCGTAGCTCAGCTGGATAGAGCGTTGGACTCCGACTCCAAAGGCCATGCGTTCGAATCGCACCGGGCGTACCATGTTAAACCGCTTGTTTCTTGGAAATGAGCGGTTTTTTGTTACCTTTTTGAGTGTTGCTTTAGCGAAATAAAATCGAGGCTACTGCGCAGGCTACTACGTGGTAGCCTGAACAGTAAAAAAGAGCGGCAATGCCGCTCTTTTCGTTTTATGTAGTTATTTGACTGCTTTCTTCTTTCGAAGGATAAGAATTATTGCCACAACAGTAAATAGGATAATAGATATTAAAAATAATACCCCCTGATATTTGTCTAAACTATGCTTAATGGATAGTTGGACTAAATCAGAGCGCGTGGTTTTATCTCCGGCATATGAACATCGACGAAGAGACAAAAGCGCATGCGGTATTTAACGGTCTTCTGACTCGCAAAGAACGCGAAATGCTGCCCACGCCGCAAGGCGAAAAAGAAAAAGAGGTACGGAGCCAGCTTTGCACTCGTTCGGCCTTGTTAGAAGCACAGCTTTATGATACGATAAACGCATACACAAAGCTTTTTATCATGAACGATGCCAGTCTGCCAGATGATCTGCGTAAAAAGCTGAATGCTGAGCTGGAGCAGTTTAATGCACAGACAACGCAGATGCTGACCGACAAATCAGCCGATTGTGTGCGCCGAAATGCGTCGGCCGATCAGATGGCTGAAGAGCTGCTTGAGGTGTTCAATAAAGCGGCGAAAAAGCTGGCCGGGGACATCGACGGAGCCTATATGCAGGCGAGCTGGTATTATCTTCTGCATCAGTTCGCTAAGGCAGGATACCGTGAATTTCGGCATGTTGTCGAACATAAAGCTGGACTTTGCGAAACCTGTCTGAGCCTGAGCGAACAAACATTTACTCTGGAGGAACTGGTACAGCAGGAGCTTTTGCCGCCGCTGCATCCCAATTGCCGCTGCGTTATCGTGCCGGTTTATGAAACTGGGATGGACGGAAATCGAACATTCGGCGGTTTCAGCGCGAAAACGACAAACTGGTATGACGGACTCCTGCAAATTCCGGCTGAGGCCAAAGCACTTCTGAACGGTTTTGTATCGGCGCAGCAGGAGCGTATCGGCTGCGGAACGCTTGGCGGATTTCTTGACTGGCTCACAATGGGCACGATCAGTGGATTTTATGACGGCTTAAAGACACGCGCCAGTGCTGTTTTCGAAAATCCATCGCTGTATAACATTACAAACTGGCTGACTTTAGGCACTGCCGATACCGTAAAAGGTGCGGTTGCGCCGGAAAAACCGCTATCGCTTGAGCATTGGCTGGATTCGATAGGCGTTGTCTCCATTGCGCTTGGCGCATATGAATTGGCGCAGAAATATGCACCGGCAGCGATCGATGATGTTGCGGCGTTTGAAAATGCAGCGGCTCAAAACGCTGCGGAAATCAACCTGCCGGAAGATGCTCTTATTGTCCGTGATACCAAATATCTTGATGAAAGCGGTCATGTTGACTACCTTAAATACGCATTAGATGATGGATTTGTGGCAGGGACAAAGCATATAGAAACACTTGATACTGGTGTTTTAATTGACCGCTATGGCGGACCAGGCGGTGATTTTACCGCGCCGAAAGGCACACCATATAAAATGCGATCATTGCCCTATTACAAAAATCAAAATGTATATCACATTTATCGAGTAATTAAACCCATTGAAAATGTAGAAGCAGGGACAATCGCTCCGGCGTTTGGCGAACCGGGCGGCGGAATTCAATATAAATTGCCTGCACCGATTGAAAAGTTACTTGGCGAATATTTGGAGGAGGTTACTCAATGATTACAATGAACCGAAAACAGCTGCTTGCAATTTTCCGCTATCTGAAAGTACCATGCGACACTTATGACCTTGGGACAAGTATGAGAATCGAGGCCTGCTATGATGTGGAGTATACAGAGCAGGGCTGGGAAATGTGCCGCTTTGACCGCGGCAAAAAATACAGCGTTAAAATCTTTGACAACGAAACCGATGCATGTTTTGCGCTCCTTAACCATGTAATGCATATGCGTGGGCTTTCCGTAAGACTTTCCCTGAGCATCCATCAGCTTCATTCCATTCTGGTCTATCTGAAAGTGCCCGAAGACCTGTATGATTTCAGTGCCGGATATTTCGGTACGAACTGCTATTCCATGGAATGGACAGCACAGGGCTGGGAGGTATTCTTCGCCGTGAACGGCGAAAAGTGTGATGTTGCCGTCTTTGACAGCGAAACCGATGCCTGCCTCGACCTGCTGTATAAGGTGATGCACCGGTAAGGACAGCCACTCAGACCTGCAAGGTGATCCAAATGAAAAAAACACTCAAGCTCATGCCCGAATACCAATGCTATCCGCTGTGGCTGTACGATTCCGATGGCACATTAATTGACAATATTATTCCCGAAAGCCTGCAAGCCAACAAGGAATTGATGGACGCGCTGACTTCTGTACAGCAGCAGTTCGATGCGTTATACACGAATGCACCGCAGACATACCCCTACGTAGGTTTTCCCGACGAGAAATCCAAAGAACGTTTTATTCACGACTCATGGCGTGCCTACGAGCTGCTGTGCAACGCCGCACGGAACGAATACGAAGTCTTTTATGCCATTGATTATGAAGCGCTTTAAGTAAAACATTTCTGTTTCAGAAAAGGAGGCCCCGTCATGACTGCATTCACCGTAAAATACTACATGTACACCATTGGTACCGCGGATTTTCTCACGGTATTTTCCGCTGCGCTGGACAAGGCACGTGAGCTCAATGTGCCGCTGACAATCCGGGCGCTCTAATACGACTGTAGAGGTGATTGTGTCATGACCACAATGAACCAAGATCAGCTTCGTGCGATCTTCCACTATTTGAAAGTCCCTACAAGGGCTTATGACTTGGGCAATAATACGCGTCTGGACGCCTGCGCAACGATAGAACATACATCGCAGGGCTGGGAAGTATATGGCATTGAACGCAACAGCAAATATGATATTGAGGTATTCTCCAATGAAACCGATGCCTGTTATAATCTGCTTTATCGCATGACATACTATAGCGATGTTAATAAAACCCTGCCGAAATTAACTATCCATCAGCTGCATTCCATTCTGGTCTATCTGAAAGTTCCCGAAGAATTGTATGATTTCAGCGCCGGATATTTCGGTACGAATTGCTATTCCATGGAATGGACCGAACAGGGCTGGGAGGTATTCTTCGCCGTGAACGGTGAAAAGCACGACGTCACTGTCTTCGGCAACGAAACCGACGCCTGCCTTGACCTGCTGTATAAGGTGATGCACCGGTAAACACCTTGCGCAGCAGCAACAGATTGGGTATAATAAAAGCAGATATCTGGCACAGCAGGAGAGCTAACTATGGCAGAAAGTTTTACCACTCGGCTTACCCAGCGTCTTCAAATCGAGCAGAAGAAAAATGACCACGGCGGCGTATACGCGTTCGCACAGAGAACGCTCGCCTACCATTCCAACCGAATTGAAGGCAGTACATTAACGGAAAAGCAGACGGCATCTCTGTTCGATACCGGCACCTTGACTTCGGAAGATGCGCTGATTCGCGCAAAAGACGTGGAGGAAATGACCGGTCACTTCCTGATGTTCAATGAAATGCTGAAAACCTATCAAGAGCCGCTTTCGCATGAACTGATTAAACGATATCATTACAAGCTGAAAAGCGGCGTATTTGAAGATATTGCAAACGGTTATCCGATCGGAGAATACAAGAATCGCCGGAATATCGTATCGGATATTACAACTGCGCTGCCGGAGGATGTCCACGCACGCATGACGACACTTCTGGACGAATACAATGCAGCAGACAAACATGATCTGCACGGATTGGCAAAGTTTCATGCAGATTATGAGGCCATTCACCCATTTCAGGACGGAAATGGACGAACCGGACGGCTGATCCTGTTTAAGGAATGTCTGAAAAACGACATTATCCCCTTTGTGGTAAATGATAGCCGCAAAGCAGAATACTATCATGCGTTGAATACCGCGCAGACAAAACAGGATTACAGCCTGCTGGAGCGGTTCTTCCGCGAGGAGCAGACCGAATACCGCCAGCAGGTCGAGGGTTTCCTGCCACCGGTCAAAGAATAGCCAACGCCACTGCGGCTACTACGAGGCTACTGCCACCGAATATCGGCAGTCCCAACAGGTGCAGAAAACATACAAAAACCACACAAAATGTTGGTGAACTGCGCCTTTTTAGTAGTCGCTGCGATGCAAACACCTCACATAGCACCGCTCCGACTCCAAAGGCCATGCGTTCGAATCGCACCGGGCGTACCATGCAAAACCGCTTGTTTCGTTGAAATGGGCGGTTTTTTGTTATCTTTTTTGAGTGTTACTATAACAGAGTAAAACCGAGGCTGCTGCGCGGGCTGCTGCGTGGCAGCCGGACTGGAATGGCCGAGCTGACGCGCAAAGAAAATATGATCACACAGGATGGACTTTTTTCGCCGATGCGTGTACAGTATAAGGATACAGACAGATCACGAATCCGTCCCGCAGGGGCGGTCACAGGAAAGGCGAAGATCAATGATAAATCGGAAAAGAAAGCTGCTGCCCGTCCTTGCGGCGGTCAGCCTCATGCTCGCAGGCCTCTCGGGCTGCGGCGGACACGCAGAGCCGCCGCTCGAAGCCGCGGCGTACTCCAATCTGACAGATGCAGCCTCCAGAGGGCTGCTCTCCGAGTCGCTCGCAGACTCCGGCATCAGCGAAAACAGGGTCAGCATTCTTCTTGACCGCGTCGATCAGTTCAACGCCAGCGTCAAGAACGAATGGCTGACGGAGGGCTTTGAGAGCGGCGCGCCGACCGATACCAAATATGACCCTTATGAGATGCAGGAGCTGTGGACGGAGAAGAACGGGAGCTTTCCCGGCTATAACTGCCGCATCACGGCCTTCAGCCTGTTCGGTGGGTTCGTCACTGCCGGGGCAGACCAGCCGGAAACGCAGGGCGAGGACGCCCTCTTTCTGGATCTCGAAACGCTGACCGCAGATCCCGCCGTTCTCTGCGGAGACAGCACATCCAAATTCTGTGCGCTGTTTGCGCCGGTGACTGCTGCGGACAGCACGGAGACGGCGGAACAGGTCAAGGCCCTTCAGGCAGGCTGGGCGGAGCGCGGCATTGTCTTTGAAGAAGGGACTGCCCGGCTGATCTCCGTGGTGCTCCATGACCGGTTCTCGGATACGGACAATACCCTGTTCATCGGACACGTGGGCGTCCTGCTGCCGGCCGGGGACGGCAGTCTCTATTTTGTTGAAAAGGTGGCGTTTCAGGAGCCGTACCGGCTGGTCAAGCTCCGAAACCGGATCGAGCTGAACGATTATCTGATGGAAAGATACGATACCTCCTGGGATCAGGACACGGCGCGCCCGTTTATCATGGAAAACGACAGTCTCATGGAGGGATACCGTACCGTTCCGACAGCGGCGGACTGAGAATACCGCCGCGAAGCGCCGCAGTTTTCGCTGTCCGGTGCTGCTTTATATACGATTTACTTGTAATTTTCCGATATTTGTGATATGGTGTAAATAGAAAACAGCATGACAAGACAGCTGCATGGACTTTTCGGACAGGCAGGGGGAACTGCAATGAGTGAAGCAATACAGGTTCAAATGCTGGGAGAATTTACGATCCGCTACGGAGACTGTGTCATCTCAGACAGCAACGACCGCTCGCACCGGGTATGGTCTCTGCTCGCGTATCTGCTGGTCAACCGCCGCCGCGAATTTACGCAGGAGGAGCTGATCAACCTCTGCTGGAGCGGCGGAACGGGCAGCTCGGACCCTGCAAACGCGCTCAAGTCGGTCTTTCACCGCATCCGTGCACTGCTCGACCGGCTTGAGGACGGACTGGGACACCGGCTGCTCCTCCGCCGGTCGGGCCGGTATGTGTGGAATGAGGAGGTACCGATCACGCTCGACATCGAGCAGTTTGAGGAGCGGTGCCGCAGAGGAGACCGGGAAAAGGAGCCGGAGGCGCGTCTGCGCGCGTATCAGGCTGCGGTCGGCTGCTACCGCGGCGATCTGCTGCCGCGCCTGTCGGGCGAGATCTGGGTCATGCCGCTCGAGACGTATTACCACGGCCTGTATGCCGGGGCGGTATCGAGCGCGATCGAGATCCTCGAGGACTGCGGACGCACGGAGGAGCTGGCCGCGCTGTGCCGGCAGGCCGTTAAGATCGAGCCGTACAAAGAGGAATTTTACGAGCATCTGATGGGTGCGCTCATCGAGAACGGAGACAACCGGGAAGCCATGGCGGTCTATGACGACATGAGCGAGATGCTGTTCTCGGATTTCGGCGTCATGCCGGGAGAGACCCTGCGCGAGCTGTACCGGCAGGCATCGCGCACGGTCAACGACCATACTCTGTCGATGGACGAGCTGCGCATGCAGCTTCAGGAGGAGAACAGCGCCGGCGGCGCGATGCTGTGCGAATATGACTTTTTCAAGATCCTGTACCGTATGCAGGCGCGTGCGGTCGCACGCATGGGCATCGCCGTGCATATCTGTCTGCTGTCGGTGACGGCGAAGGACGGTTCCGCCCTTGCGCGCCGCAGTCTGGACGGCGTGCTGGAAAAGCTGCCGCCGCTGCTGCGCGGCAATCTGCGGCGCGGCGACGTTATCTCGCGGTGCAGCGTGTCGCAGTTTGTCATCATGCTGCCGCAGGCGAATTACGAAAACAGCTGCATGGTCGCGGAACGGCTGACCGGCGCCTTTTACCGCCGTTATCCGCACTCGTCCGCGCGCCTGCGCTGCATGGTGCAGCCGCTCATTCCAAACGAATAAAAAGAAAGCTCTCCGCAGTTCAGGTCGATGCGGAGAGCTTTTTTTACAGATTCAGATTTTTGAAGCGGGAATACATGGACTGTGCGCCGTACAGGGCGGCGGCCGGATTGTGCTGGAGCACGCGGTCCTTGACGATCATGACGGTGGTCGGAACCTTGCTGTGACGCAGGAACAGCGTATCGTGACCGACGCACAGGCCGATGACAATATTGAAGTCGCAGCCGTTCGCGGCGAGCGTTTTCGCCTGCATGATCGGGTTGCACATGGACTCGTGGCCGCAGCCGCCGTTGAGCTTTTTCTCGTTCGGCACACCGATCTCGGTCTTGTCCACCGCGCCGACCTTGCAGCCGACGGTAAAGTAATCGATGCCGCTTGCCTTGAGGATGCGGGCGAAGATCGAGGTCTCGCGCATCAGACCGACGCAGGAGGCGATGCCGATTTTCTTGAAGCCCATGCGCCGGATGAACTCGATGGTCTCCTCGACGCGCGTCAGGCGGCCGTAGAATTCGCCTTCGATGCAGGCGGAGGTGCGGGCGATCCTGCCCTGAAGCTCGTCATTTCTGTAGATCTCGAGCGTCTCGTCCAGCAGCTCCCTGTCAACATTGGTCGTCAGGCAGAACGGGGGATACTGATCCTCGCTCGCCGAGCGGCAGCCGAGTCTGCTGCAGTCCGAGCAGCTGTGCGTGCATTTGATTTCTGACATGATATCCTTTCCTCCCTGTGTCCGTCAGGCTTTTCTGGTGGTGTCAGGCTTTTCGATCTTGCCGCCGCAGCAGTCGTTCTCCTCGGCCTCGGCCGCTTCGGTGAAGCTGACCGAGGAGGCAGAGGCGGACGGAGCGGCTGCGGTGGTGCCGGAGGAGGCCTCCGGCGCATCCGGCACATCGTCGAAGAAGATGTAAGCATTGTCTGCGAATTTCTGTGCGTCGGTGCCTTCCTTGAGCACGCCGATTTTGCTCAGCTCCTCGGCGTTCAGCTTGAGCGCGTCATAGCCGCCCTGCACCGAAGGCTTGTAGTTGTAGGTCTTGAGGATCTGTGCGCAGAAATCGACATCGCCGGAGACATACTGCTTGTCAACGATGATCTTTGCGGTCTCGTCCGGGTTCTCCTGCACCCACTGAGAAGCCTTCTGCACCGCACGGGTGAACGCTGCGGCAGCCTTCGGGTTTTCGGCGGCGAGCTTGGAGGTGACGAACGCATTGCAGCAGTATTCATCCTTGTACTTGGGATCGGTTGCGGTGTCGATGAGGGCGGTCAGACCGTACTGCTCCTCCGCGATGGATGCGGTTGGGTCGCCGAGGGCGATCGCGTCGACCGCACCGTTCTCGAGCGCCTGCGGCAGGTCGTTGCGCGAGTAGACCGAGAACTCGACCTCCATGTTCTGCTCGGTCACGCCGATGCCGGCCGCGCTGAGCGAACGCTTGGAAACAACGGTTGCGGCGTCGGCCAGACCCGGCACGCCGATCTTTTTGCCCTTGAGGTCAGCGATGCTCTTGATGTCGCTGTCGCCCGGGACGAGCAGCTTGGTGCAGCCGGTGTGCAGGCCGGTGGTGAACTTGATGGGCAGGCCGTTTTCGATCGGCTGGAGCAGCTTGCCGATCAGACCCATGCCGACATCGACCTGATCCGCGCCGATGGCCTCGGAAACGTGCGCCGCATCGACCGTTACCTGTTCGATATCGAGGTTTTCCTCCTCGAAATAGCCGTTTTCGATCGCGATATACATCGGCGCCGCGCACAGCGAGGGGGAGTAGATCAGGCGGAGATGGGTGGTCCCGCTGTCCGAAGCGCCGTCAGCGGAGGCGTCGGACGAGGCGGTACTGCTGCTGCCGCAGGCGGAGAGCGAGAGGGCGAGCGCGCCGGCGAGCACGCCGCTCAGCACACGGGAGAAAATCCGGTTCTTTTTCATGGATATCGTTCCTTTCGAGGAGTAGGGTGGGTGTTTTGCTTTAACAGAGGTAGGTGTTTGGTGGTGCAATAATTAACAGCGGAGGAAATCCCGCGCTTTCAGCGCGGCATTCAATCGGGCATCTTCGATGCCCGAAAAAAGCCGGGGCGTGGCCCAGGCCACCTTCTCTTGCCACTACGTGGCAATTCACCTTGTGTACCTGGCTTTTTTCACCTCGACCCAGCCGCCTTGGGCGGCGTCGTTGGGGTATCACAGAGTGGTTTCTTCGGAACCGCTCTGTGTATATAGGGGAATTTTGAATTCCCCTATAAAGCGAAGCGTCAGATGTAGTAGTTCGGCTCCTCGACCTTGCCGCCGTAGTGCAGGCGGCGCAGGATCTCGCCGCGGTACTGGAGAAAGTCCTCCGAGCTGCGCGCACGCGGGCGGGAGAGCTGGATATCGAGCGTGCCGGTGATGCGGCCGGGGCGCGGGGTCATGACGACGACCTTGTCCGAGAGATAAACGGCCTCGTCCACGTCGTGCGTTACCATGATGGCGGTCATGCCGGTCTCTTTCCAGATGCGCAGGATCTCATCCTGCATATTCATTCGGGTGAAGGCGTCGAGTGCGCCGAGCGGCTCGTCGAGCAGCAGCACCTTGGGCCTGCCGACAAGGGCGCGTGCGAGAGAGGCGCGCTGGCACATGCCGCCCGAAAGCTGATGCGGATAGGAGTGCTCAAAGCCCTTGAGGCCGACCATTTCGATGAACTCATCGACGCGGTCCTTTTCCTGCTTGTAGATGCCGCGGGCGCGCAGGCCGAAGGCGATATTGTCGTAGATCGACAGCCACGGGAACAGCGTGTGCTCCTGGAACATGAAGCCGCGGTCGGCACCGGGAGCGGTGACGGGCACGCCGTCGAGCGTCAGTTCGCCCTCGTCCATCTGGATGAGGCCGGAGATCAGACGCAGGAGCGTAGATTTGCCGCAGCCGGACGGGCCGATGAGCGACACGAACGAGCCGGAGGGGATTTCGAGCGACACATTGTCGAGCGCGGTGATGCGTTCTCCGATTGGGTTGATAAAGTGCTTGGAGACGCCCGAAATGGAGATATTTCCTACCATTTGATAACTCCTTTCTGCCATGCAAGGACATGATCGCGGAATTTGAAGAGCAGGGTGATGAGGATGAAGAACGTAACGGCGATGATGATCAGACCGGCGTAAACGTTCGCGTAAGCCATCATTTCCTTCTGCCAGTTGATGTACCAGCCGATGCCGTACTTCGCGCCGAGCATTTCGGCGGTCACGAGCGTGATGAACGACGAGCAGGTGCCGTTGAACAGGCCGAGGAACATATGGGGCATGGCGGCCGGGATGCCGACCTTCACGATGCGGTAAAGGCTGCCGGCGCCGAGCGTCGAGGAGACCTCAAAGTACGAGTTGGGGATGGAGGCGATGCCGCTGCTCGTGAGAACGGTGGTCGGGAACCATACGGCGAGCGCGATTAGGAATGCGCTGGCGGAGACGGCGGAGGGAAAGGCGATCAGCACGATCGGGATCCATGCCGTCGAGGGAATCGGGCCGAGCACGCGGACGAGCGGCTGGACCCAGTAGGAAAAGGTCTTGCTGAAGCCGATGGCGATGCCGGTCAGCATGCCGACGAGCGCGCCGCAGAACCAGCCGATGAGCAGCAGGCGTGCCGAGTAGGCGAGGCACTTGGCGAGGAACGTGCTGTCCTCGACCAGAACGCCGAACACGCGGTCGAGCGACGGAAAGTACAGCACCGGGAGAACGGCGAACTTCACGGTCAGCAGGTTAAGGATGTTGAAGAACAGCGCAACGCCGGCGTAGAAGAGCGCCTTGTATTCGAGCTTTTCGCGCAGCGCCGGACGGGCGAAGGACGCGATATAAAATATGAGGTACAAGACGAGCGCCGTGATCAGCAGCCAGGCGAAATACGGGTGCTCGGCGGCGGGGTGCTGTAAATTGTCCGGCAGGAGCGCGTCGAGCGCGAGCGCCAGAACGATGGACAGGACCGGCAGGGCTTTGATAAATTGCTTCACGGTTGGGAAACTCCTTTCGACAAAAAAGCAGGAAGCACACGCCTCCTGCATACAGAATGATGCTTTTTCAGCACATTCGACATGTCACAAGGGAGCGCATACAACAGCAGCGGTGCATACACATACAGCAGGTCGGCATACAGTTCATTCGGCTCATGGTGCGTTCTCCTTTCAATTCATACAATTCCTATGTGAATTAGCATGATTGCAGTATACGCGCAATTATCCTGTTTGTCAATAGGATTACTATGATTTCGTCGGACGAGACAAAAATATAAAAATCAGCCGCGCTTTTTTGGCGATAAGAGAGAAACGCCGCAGTGCCGCCGCTCAAGATCAGCCGCGCGAATGCTGCGGACAGACTGACCCTGAAAAAATAAAGCGGACTGGCCCTTTTATACAAGCCAGAGAAAGAGTATCATCTATATAAAGAGAACAAACCCGTTGGAAATAAAGAAATTTTCACGGGTCTGACAAAAGAAAAGCAGGTGTATGACATGAAAAACGCAAGCCTTCGAAAGATTATCTTTGCGGCGCTCATGGCGGCACTGACTACGGTCGCGACCATGATCATCCGCATTCCGACCCCGACGCAGGGCTATATCCACCTCGGCGACGGCATGGTGCTGCTGTGCGGCGCGCTGCTCGGTCCGGGTCTCGGCGCGCTCGCGGCAGGCATCGGCTCGATGCTGAGCGACCTGTTCGCAGGCTACATGAGCTATGTTCCGGGTACGTTCGTCATCAAGGCGCTGACCGCGATGGTCGGCGGCTGGCTGTATCTCCGTCTGAGCGCAGGCGCAGACAGGCGCGCCGTTCCGGTCCGCGTTGTCCTGAGCGGCATCCCGGCAGAGGCCGTCATGGTCATCGGCTATTTCCTGTATGAGATGGGCATGGAGGTCGCAATGGGCAGCAATGCAGCCGCAGCCGCGACCGCTGTCGCCGTCGGCATCCCGATGAACATCGTACAGGGCGTCGCGGGCATTATCGTCTGCGCGGTCCTGCTTCCGGTGCTGAGCCTGCACAAGGGCATCGTCACCGCGAAGAACGGCTGATTTCTATCGAACCATTACCCCTTTTCATATTTCTTTCAACCCGCGCAAAGGAAAACCACCGCAGAACGTTAAAAATGCGTTCTGCGGTGGTTTTCGCTTTCATTGTGCGGTGCTGCCTTTATTCGATGCGCAGCAGCATGCCGCTGTACGGCGGCAGGATGAGCGGAAGCTTGGTATTCAGCTCGCCTTCCTCGGTGTCGCCGCCGAACTCGATGAGATCGGTGTGCAGCAGCAGGGAGGGCGCATCACCGAGCGGGCCGTCATAGACCGCCGGGTCGCTGCCGAAATTGCACAGCGCGAGCAGTGTCTCGCCGTGCCCCCGGCGCACCATGCCGATAAGCGAGGGTACGTCGGCGCGGCTGTCCGCCCAGGAAAAGCTGTCCGGCGCGTAGTCGCAGTGCAGCGCCGGGTTATCCCGATAAGTTCTGCACAGGCTGTGGAAAAATCGGTGGAACGGGCGGTCGGCCAGTGCGCCGTCGAGCGTTCCGGCCTCGTTCCATTCGTACAGCTGACCCAGCTCGTTGCCCATGAAGTTGAGCTTTTTGCCGGGGTGGGCGAACATATAGAGGTACATCGTCCGAGCCTGCGCGTACTTGTCCTTTTCGTCCGCGCCCCACATCTTCTGCACGATGGCGGCCTTGCCGTGCACGACCTCGTCATGCGACAGCGGCAGAAGATAGTGCTCGTTCGCGAAATAGTGCATCGACCAGAGCAGCTTGCCGCGGTCACGCGGCCGCATATCCGGCTGTGTCTGGCAGTATTCGAGCGTGTCGTGCATCCAGCCGAGATCCCATTTGTAGTCGAAGCCGAGGCCGCCCTCGTCCACCGGACGGGTGACGCCGGGGTAGGCGGTCGAGTCCTCCGCAATCAGCAGGGCGGAGGGGTGGCGTGCCTTCAGGCCGTGGTTCATGTTCTTGAGAAAGTCGAGCGTGTCGCCGTTGACGCCGCGCTGCGGGTCGCCCTGCCAGTAGATGAGGCGGGAAACCGCGTCCATGCGCAGACCGTCGAAATGGAACTCTTCAAGCCAGTAATTCGCGGCGGACTGGAGGAAGCAGCGCACTTCACGGCGCGAATGGATGAAGTTGTAGCTGCCCCACTCGCTCTCGCCGACCGCGCTGTGCGGATATTCGTAAAGCGGCGTGCCGTCATACTTCGCGAGGCCGTAGGAGTCCACCGCGAAGTGCACGGGCACGAAATCCATGATTGCGCCGATTCCGGCGTGGTGCAGGCGGTCGATGAGCAGCCTGAGCTGCGCCGGGGTGCCGTAGCGCGAGGTCGGGGCGAAAAATCCGGTGTTCTGGTAGCCCCACGAGCCGTCAAACGGGTGCTCGGACAGCGGCAGGAATTCCACGTGGGTGTAGCCGCCGTCTAAAAGATAGGGGATAAGGCGGTCGGCCAGCTGCTCGTAGGTGAACCAGCCGTTCGCGTTTTCCGAATTGCGCTGCCACGAGCCGAGGTGCATTTCGTAGATATTGAGCGGCGCGTCGGGCGAGGCCGTGCGCGACTGCATCCATTTTTCGTCCGTAAAGCGGTACTCGCCCGGGTTTGTCACGATCGAGCAGCACGCCGGGCGCAGCTCCATGGCGAAGCCGTAGGGGTCGCAGTGCTCGGTCACAGAGCCGTCGGCGGCATAGATGCGGTACTTGTAGAGCTGCCCTGCCTGCGTGCCGGGGACGGAAACCTCCCAGAAGCCGCTGCGGCCGTCCTGATGCAGGTCGGTCTCGGTCCAGCCGTTCATCGCGCCGGTCAGCGTGATGCGCGAGGCGTTGGGCGCAAATGTGCGGAAAACGGCGGCGTCGCCGGTGAGGTGAGCGCCGAACCAGCGGTAGGCGTCGAAAACCGCGCCGTTAAAGAATTGCTGCTTGTCCAAGTGAGCACTCCTTTCCGCTTACTCTGCGAGATGGTAGATTTCGATGATTGCCTTTTCGTCGAGCGGGGAATAGCTCTTGACCGGGCCGTTTACGGTGCGCACTGTGTTGGCGGCGAGTTTTTCGTAGTTTTCCGGCTTGATGCCGAGCTGCGAAAGGTGGGTCGGCATGCCGATCTCCTCGAAGAAGCGGCGGAGCGTGCGGATGCCCTCGCGAGCGGTGCGTTCGGGGTGCGCGAAATCCATCTCTACGCCGAGCACGCGGTTTGCAAACTGCGCGAAACGGGGATAATCATACTGCATTTCGTGCTCCGCCCACGCCGGGAACAGCACGGAAAGACCTGCGCCGTGCGCGATTTCGTCGCGGAACGCGGAAAGCTCGTGCTCGAGCTTGTGCACCGGGAACAGGCGCTTGCGGCCGCAGCCGGTGTAGTCGTTGTGCGATACGCTGCCGGCCCACATGAGGGTCGCGCGGGCTTCGTAGTCGCGCGGGTCTGCGATGGCGCGGCGGCCGGCGTCGCGCACAGCGATGAGCAGACCCTCCGCGATGCGGTCGGTGAGGTCGCTTTCGCCGCCCTCGGGCGTCAGATAGCGCTCCAGCGTGTGCATCATGATGTCCACGATGCCGCAGCCGGTCTGGAACTTGGAAACGGTGAACGTGTTCTCGGGGTCGAGGAAGGAGATGACCGGGCGGTTGGTTTCGCTCGTGATGCCGCGCTTTTCCTTGGTTTCCTCATTGGTCAGCACGCAGGAGTTGCTGGTCTCCGAGCCGGAGGCCGCGAGCGTGAGCACGGTCGCGACGGGGAGCGTTTTGTCCGGTCTGGTGCCGGTGGAGGCGAACTCCCACGGGTCGCGGCCGGTCGCGGCGCCCATGGCGATGGCTTTCGCCGAGTCGATGACCGAGCCGCCGCCGACGGCGAGCACGAAATCCAGTCCCTCGCGGCGGCAGAGCGCGACGCCCTTGCGGACGAGGGAAACCTTGGGGTTGGGGGATACGCCGCCGAGCTCGACGAAGGACAGGCCGGCGTCAAACAGGCTGCGCTCCACGCGGTCGAGCAGACCGGAGGAACGGGCGCTCGCACCGCCGAAATGAACGAGAACGCGGTGCGCACCGTATTCCTTGATGCGCTCGCCGATGCCGTCCTCGATGTCCCGTCCAAAGACGACTTCGGTCGGCGTTTTAATAGTAAAATTCAACATATAGCGTTACCTGCCCTTCGTGTAAAAAATCATACTTCTATTATAGTAGTCCTCTTGAAAAAAGTCAAAAGATTAGATAAAATATAGGAATGCCGCCGCAGGAGGAAACGCGGCGCTGAAAGGATGAAAAGCAATGGGTTACAGCTATTCCGCTCCGCAGTGGCTGCTGGTATTCTTCCTGTACTGTGTACTCGGCTGGTGCTTCGAGTCCACGGTCGTTTCGGTAAAGCAGCGGCATTTTGTCAACCGCGGCTTTCTGCGCGGCCCGATGCTGCCGATTTACGGCTTCGGTGCGGTCATTCTGCTGCACGTTTCGCTGCCGCTTTACGACAAGCCGGTTGCGCTTTTTTTCGCGAGCATGGCCGCCGCGACGGTATTCGAGTATATTGTCGGCGTTGTGATGGAAAAACTGTTTAAGGTGAAATACTGGGACTATTCCGAGCACCGGTTTCAGTTCCGAGGCTATATCTGCCTGCAATCCTCGCTGTGCTGGGGTTTTCTCGGCCTCATTCTGGCGCGCTTTATTCACCGGCCGGTCGAATGGGTGATCGCGGCGCTGCCGTTCCGGGCGCTGCTCGCGGTGGATGTGCTCTGGTCGGCCGCATTCCTTGCCGATGTGATCGTTTCCGTCCGTGCGGCTCTCGATCTTGCCAGAGTGCTCGAGGAGCTCGACCGTCTGCGCGAGCAGGGCGCCGAGCTTCGTCAGGAGCTGAGCGAGACCGCGCTGACGCGCCTGACCAATCTCTCGTACCGCGTGGAGGAGGCCGCCGGCGAGCTTGCCGAGCGCACCCGTGACGCACGGGAGGAGGCGCAGGCGCGCACCGCCGCAGCAGCCATGCGTGCAGCCGATCTGCGCGAGGACATCGAGCAGAGGCTTGACGAGGCGAAGGACGAGCTTGCCGAGCGCACGCGCGACGCGCGCGAGGAGGCCGCATCCCGCCGCGCTGCCGCCGCCCGGCACGCCGCCGATGTCCGCGAGGATATTCAGAACCGTCTGGACGAGCTTCAGCGCCGCTTTGACGAGCGCGCTTCGCGTCTCAGCCGCACGCGCAGGAGCCTGCTGCGAGGCAACCCGACCGCCCGTTCGGCACAGTACGACGCAGTTCTCCAGAAGCTGAAAAAGCATCTCGAGCGCTGAAACCACGGAAACCGGATGTTAAAACTACACAAAATGCACGAAGTGATGCAAAAAGCGCCCGCGCATGAGTGCTGTTTCGTCAGTTTTTCACTTGCTAAAATACCCGTTTCGGGTGTATATTAGATATACGAAATGAGCCTACCGTTTTACTGGTAATTCGTTCAAGTCTGAGCATCCTTTTTGGGAAAGAAAGGTAGATATAAAATGGAAAAGAGATTTGTATATGCGGACAACGCGGCGACGACCCCGCTGTCCGAAATCGCGTTTAACGCGATGAAGCCGTGGCTGACCGAGCACTACGGCAATCCGTCCTCGCTGTACCGCATGGGCCGCGAGGCGAAGGAGGCCATCAATGAGGCGCGCAAGGTCGTCGGCAAGTGCCTGAACGCAGCGATGCCGGTCAACGAAAAGAACGATTACGCACCGGGCGAGATCCTGTTCACCGGCGGCGGCTCGCAGGCGGACAACCTCGCGATCCGCGGCTTTATGCACGGTCCCTCCTCCAAGGGCCGCAAACATATCATCACCTCCAAGATCGAGCATCATGCAGTGCTCTACACCTGTGAAGCGCTCGAAAAGGAAGGCTACCGCGTCACTTATCTGAACGTTGACAAGGAAGGCCATGTTGATCTGGAGCAGCTGAAGAACGAGCTGTCCGAGGACACCGCACTGGTCTCCGTCATGGCGGCGAACAACGAGATCGGCACCATTCAGCCGCTCAAGCAGATCTCCGAGCTGGCGCATTCGGTCGGTGCAAAGTTCCACACCGACGCGGTGCAGGCAGTCGGTCATATGCACATCGACGTACAGGAGATGGGCATCGACATGCTGTCGCTCGCCGGTCATAAATTCCGCGGCCCGCGCGGCACCGGCGTGCTGTATGTGAAGAACGGCATTCAGCTCGAGCCGCTGGTATACGGCGGCGGTCAGGAGCGCGGCCTTGTCTCCGGCACCGAGAACACCGCAGGCTTCATCGGCCTCGCGGCAGCGATGCAGGATGCGTGCGAGCATCTGGACGAGAAGATGGGCTACGTCAAGAAGCTGACCGACAAGCTGGTCAAGGGCATCATGGAGAACATTCCGTACTCCCACTACACCGGCGACCCGGTAAACCGCCTGCCCGGCACGGCTTCGTTTGTATTTGAGGCGATCGAGGGCGAGGGCCTGATCCTGCGTCTGGATAATGCGGGCGTCTGCGGCTCGACCGGTTCGGCCTGCTCGACCGGCTCGCTCGACCCGTCCCATGTCCTCATGGCAATCGGCCTGCCGCACGAGATCGCGCACGGCTCTCTGCGTCTGACCCTCGGCGAGCAGAACACTGAGGAGGACGTCGACTACGTCATCGAGACCGTTACCGACGTCGTTAAGACTCTGCGCTCGATGAGCCCGGTCTGGGAGAACGGCAAGCCGAATCTGACCGCAGCGACCGAGCTGCATGCACATTAAGTGCGCAGAAATGTTCCCCATAACATAATATTTCGTTTGATTGGACAAAAAGGAGATAGATTTTATGCAGTACAGTGAAAAGGTGCTTGACCATTTTACCCATCCGCGCAATGTCGGTGAGATCGAGGACGCGAACGGCGTCGGCGAGGTCGGCAACGCAAAGTGCGGCGACATCATGAAGATTTACCTCAAGGTTTCGGACGACGGCATCATTGAGGACGTAAAGTTCAAGACCTTCGGCTGCGGCGCGGCGATCGCGACCAGCTCGATGGCGACCGAGATGGTCAAGGGCAAGAGCCTCGAGGAGGCGCTCAAGCTGACCAACAAGGCAGTTGCCGAGGCGCTCGACGGTCTGCCCCCGGTCAAGATGCACTGCTCCGTGCTCGCTGAGGAAGCGCTGCGCTCCGCAATTTCGGATTACTACAAGCGCATGGGCAAGGACCCGGCTGAGATCCTCGGCTGCGACGCAGACTGCAGCGCATGCCACAAGGCCGACTGAAGACTGTCGCGAAACTGACGTTTCGCCGACAATCTGTGTTCTGACTACGCAGAACACGGACGTCCGAAAGTTCCCATGCGGAAACTTTCTCCCTCCTAAAGTATGAAAACCGAGGCGCATGTCCCCGGTTGCTCTCATTAAATATTTTTGAGGATAGAGGCCTACGGGCTTATGCGTTTGCTGTGCAAACGCTTTTGAATGCGCGCTGCCGCGCGATTGCTGTTCTGGTGTGAAAACAGACTTTATCGACAGACAAGGGCATGGACTTTGGTCCATGCCCTTGTTATATATTGTGTTTTTACCAGCCGAAGCTCGAGAACGGGGAGGAGAAGCCGCCGAAGCCGCCGAAGCTGCCGTAGCCATTGCCGTAATTGCCGGAGTTATCATTCTGGCTCTGGTTCTGCTGCTGCGTCTCAGCCGGATCGTCGCCCTCCAGATCGTGCGCATCGGTCAGCGTGATGGTGAGGTTGATGGTCTTGTCCTCGGAGATGCGGTAGACAGAAAGCGTCAGCTTGTCGCCGGCCTTCTTGTCGGCCTTGACGGTGTTTACCTCGTCCATGGTCGGGGTCGGAGTGCCGTTTACTGCGGTGATGACGTCGCCGACCTTGAGACCCTCAGAGGCGGCCTTGGCGCGCGAGTCGATCGAATAGACCTGAACGCCCGAGATGCTGCCGTCCTGCGAGGAGACATTGCGGCCGGTGATGCCGATGGACGGCCGGCCGGAAACGTAGCCGTTCTGGATGATCTCGTCGACGATATCCTTTGCGGTGTTGATCGGGATGGCGAAGCCCATGCCCTCAACGGTCGCGCTGCCGAAGGCGTTGCCGGACAGCTTGGCCGAGGTGATGCCGACGACCTGACCGTACTCGTTGATGAGTGCGCCGCCGGAGTTGCCGTTGTTGATGGAAGCGTCGGTCTGGATCAGGCTCATGACGCGGTCATTGACGGTAAGGTCGCGGTTGATCGCGGAGATGCGGCCGCCGGTGATGGTGTTCGCAAACTGAACGCCGCCGGGAGAGCCGATCGCGTAGGCGTATTCGCCCGGCTGGAGCTCGTCCGAGTCGCCGAACTCTGCGGCGGTCAGCTCGGCAGAGGAGTTGACCTTGATAACGGCGAGGTCGGTCTGCTCATCCGTGCCGACGATGGTCGCGTCGAGCGAGGTGCCGTCATTCAGCTGGACGGATACCGACTGCGCGCCCTCGACAACGTGGTTGTTGGTGATGATGTAGCCGTCGCTGCTCATGATAACGCCCGAACCGCTGCCCTGTCCTTCGCTCGTGGTCGAGATAACGGATACGACCGAGGGGCTGACCTTTTTGTAGATGTCCTCGCCGGACATGCCGTCCGAGGAGCTCGAGCTGCTGTCCGAGGGCTTGCTGTTGATCTGCATGGTCGGCGCGGAGCCGCTGTCGGTCGAGGCAGATGCGGAGCTGTCCGTCTGGCTGCTGCCGGTGACGAAATAGGTGGCTCCCGCGCCTCCTGCGAACAGAAGGCAGGCCGCGGCAACGCTGCACAGGCCGATGACGAGCCTGCGGCCGCTTTTTCTGCTGCGGTGCGGCATTGCGCTCTGCTGATTCTGCTGATGCCATGCGTCGCTGTACGGGATGCCGTTCTGCTGCTGCGGTGTCTGCTGAACCGGCGGCTGCTGGGAGGACTGGAACTGCTGTGCATTGCTGCGCTCACGCGGAGACTGATACTCCGGGTGCTGCACCGGCGTCTGGAACGGGGTGCGCGGCTCCTCGCCGGACTGTGGCTGCTGCTGCGCCTGCGGCGTTTCGGTCTGCTGCGGCGCCGTTTCATGCGGCTGCTGCGCCTGCGGCTCGGCCGGGGTCTCGTTTACCGGCGTTTCCGCATTTTTGTTTTCATTTTCATATTTATTGTTGAAGTCGTCCATTGGAATGGCCTCCTTATCGTTTACTGTCTCTATTGTAGATTTGCTGTGTGGCAGTTTGTTGAAAACAATGTGAACATACTTTGAACAATTTTTATTATAGCACGCGCAGGTGCATATGAAAAGGGCGCACCGAGGTGCGCCCTTAGACTGTCGAAAGAGGGAGGCGGCTATGTTACCGGAGCATTTCGCCCGCATAGGCAAGTCCCTGATGGATGTTGACGCCTGCGCCTTCGATCGCACTGGCGATGATGACCGCCGCGATGATGATGGCGGCCGCAATGATGATCTTGCCGATCAGGTCTTGATATTCTTTCATTTCAGTTCCTCCATTTGGTCTGGCCGGATATTCCGTTCAGCTCATCGAGCGGCGTCAGCACGGCGTTCTTCGGCGGCGCGGAAACCGGTGCCGAGGACGGGGCGAGACTGAGCGAGAGATCGAACGTGAGCGTGCCCTGATTGCGCAGGTGGTTGGAGAGAGTCATTCTGCCGCTCGTGCCGGAGAGATCAAAGGTCAGACGGGTGCGGTTGGCAACCGGGAACAGGCTGCCCTTGATGTCGAGGGTCAGATCTCCCGACGCCGCACCGGTGGCAGTGTTGAGAGTATAGCTTCCGCTGACGCCAACCATATCATCCTCTTCGCCGCCGAGCAGAGATTTGACCGAGGGCTGCGCAGTACAGCGGTCGCCCGAGCGCGTGAACACCGCATCGCCCAGTACAGCAGACAGGTTCTTCTGCCTGTCCTCGAGCGAGCTGTAAAAGCCGCTCCAGCCGCCGTATTCCTCCGCATACGCCTCGGCGGAGGCGAGAAGCGCCGCGCCGCAGGTGTTTTTGGTATCAGCGTTCCGGTACAGCGTCAAAAGATCGCCGAGCGCGGTCTTTTCGCTGAAATGCTCCTCATAATACCAGCCGTCCGTCTTTTTGTCCGTACCGCTGATCAAGGTGAGCGCGGAGAACAGCAGCGGACTGCGCACATACAGCGTGTCCGTATCGGCGCTGTAGATCAGATCGAACGTCGCGTTCCTGAGCGCGCTCTTATAATAGGAAAGCATGGACGCGGAGAAGAGCTGCGAGGTCGGGCCGTCCGCACTGCTGATGAGGTCGGATGAGAGAAGGCCCGCGAGTGCGGAAAGATCGGCGGACGCAGAGAGCGAGGCGTTATTTCCGTCCGAGATGAGCGTCATCGTGCCCGAAGCGCTGTATTTTCTGTCGCCGCTGATCGTGTCGAACGCAGTGCAGTCCAGCTTTGCGGTGAGCGCCATGCGCACGGCATCGGCGTTTTGCAGTCTGGGCACGGCGGCGAGCCAGCGGTTCGCGGTCGTAAAGCCGCTGTCGATGCTCTCGAGCAGCGCATCCCGGTCATACAGCACCGCGCACTGTGCACCATCGTCCCATTCGACGGTCAGACCGAGGCTTTCCGCGAGAAAACGCACGGGAACGCAGGTGCGGCCGTCCTTTTCGATGGGCGAAACGTCGAGCGGAACGGTTTTCAGCACCTTGCCGGTCGCCCTGTCGGAAACGGTGAGGGTGTCACCGCCGATTGCGAAGCGGCAGACCTTGCTGCCAAGCGAAGCGGAAACCGTGCCGCTGTCGAAGCCGACCTCGGCGCCGAGCGCTTCTGCGACTGCGCGGAATGGGACCATGGTGCGGCCGTTCTCGAAGAACGGCTGAACGTCGGGGAACGTGAGCGTTTTGCCGGAAAGCTGCACGCTGAGCGCGGGGACGGCGTAGAAATCGTCCTGAAGCGTCATGTCGAGCGCCGTGCTGCGGTAGAAGGCCTCGCGGTCGTCCCAGTAACCGCTGTCGAGCCATTCCTCGAGGTCACTCTGCTCAGCATCATGGAAGCGGAGCGCGACGGACGGGTCGTTATGTATCTCGTCGAGATGGCGGCGGTAGCAGTCGCTCGCCTGGTCGTAGCTGAGCTTGTCGAACCACCAGTCATAGGAGGAGGTGTACGCCTCCTCGCTGTCGTAGCCGAACTGCTGGTACATGGGCGGCGCGGTGTCGAGCGCGAGCGCTGCGGGCAGCGAGGACACGGCAAGAGACGCCGCGAGAGCGGCAGTGAGCAGTCGTTTGTGCTTCATAGAGATCCCCCTTAGATGCGGAAAGCTGGCTGATTACACTATATATAAATATTGTACTATACCTGACGCTGCACTGTCCATTGCCCTTTTGAACGGATTTCGGCGCGAAAAACCGTCATGATTTCCGGGGCGTCCGCGTAGCATGGAGAGAGGGAGGGGAGAGAAATGTTCATCACCATCACGCGCTCCATGCTGCGCCGTGTCGCGGCGGCAGCGGCGGCTTTTGCGGTCGTCGCGGCGCTTTTCATGATGTTCCCGCAGGGAAAGACCGAGCAGACCGCAGCGGCGGACGGAAACTGGGGACTGTCGTTCCGCGCGGAGGGGCAGCAGCCCGAAGGCAACGTCTCCGCCGGAGAGCTGCGGCAGTGGGATGCGTATTATGTGGGCGATACGGCGGAAAAGGTCATTTATCTGACGTTTGACGCCGGCTATGAGAACGGCTGCACAGCAGCAATTCTGGACGCGCTCAAAAAGCACAGCGCACCGGCCTGCTTTTTCGTCGTCGGAAACTATATCGATACCGCGCCCGAGCTCGTGCTCCGCATGGTGCAGGAGGGGCACATCGTCGGCAATCACACGCTGCACCACCCGGATATGTCCGCGATACAGGACGAAGCGTCGTTTTCGGCGGAGCTTGACGGCCTTGCGGACAAATACCGGGAACTCACGGGCGAGGAGATGAAGAAATTCTACCGTCCGCCGCAGGGAAAATTCAGCGAGAGCAATCTCGCCATGGCGCAGAAACTCGGCTACCGCACGATCTTCTGGTCGCTCGCCTATGTGGACTGGTATACCGACGATCAGCCGACCGATGAGCAGGCGTTTTCCAAGCTCGTGCCGCGCATCCATCCGGGCGCGGTCGTGCTGCTGCACTCGACGAGCGCGACCAACGCGCGCATCCTCGATGAGCTGCTCGCAAAGTGGGAGGCGCTCGGCTACCGCTTCGCCTCGCTCGAGGAGCTCGCAGGCGAAAAGGCGGAATGAAGGTGCGTCACGAGTAGTCCTCGAGCAGCTGCGTCAGCTCGGTCTCGCTTTGCAGCGTGATGCCGCGGCGGAGCGCTTCCCGGTCGGCGCTCGGCAGCGTGCGCACATCGATCGCCGTCGTGAGGATGACCTCGCCGTTCTGCGAGATGGTCAGGTGCGTGCCGTCCGTACCGGCGACGAGCGAAGCGGCGTCTGCGGGAACGGCGGCAGGCGCACGGACGGCGCGCACGGCAAGGACGAGCATGACGGCGGCAAGGAGCAGAAAGATCAGGAGCGCGGCGGCGCGCTGCCGCGCCTGACGGCGTGCAAGCAGAAAAAATCCCTGTATCATTGACAAAACCTCCGTTACAGATGTAATTCCTAAAATAGACAAGAGAGAGACTGCGTGATTTGAGTATTCCCACAAAATTTTTGTCTATTCCGCGAAGTTCTGTAAAAATAATTTGGCATTTCGGCTCTTGTGTGTTATAATGGCATAGACCGCTATAATACTGTATTCCCGCTCTGTCCCGGCACAGGGACGAAAATGGGGATATTTCATTCTGCGGGCGTTTTTTCAGCCGTGCGGGAACAAAACGGGCGGTGAAAACGTCCGTACCTGTACAGGTAAATGACAGCTGCCCGTGCGCATTCTGCCGGGCATACCCTGCGGCCTTCGGCTGCCGGGCAAGGAGGATACCGAATTGTCAAAAAGAAAAAATGGATCGGTCATCGGACGGTTTTTCGGACGCCTGCTGCTGACGTTAGTGCTCGTCGGCGTGCTGTGCGGCTGCTTCTGCGGCATTGCATTTGCGTTCTATGTTCATACGAGCATCAACCCGTCCGCGAAGGAAACTGCTTCCGAAATCAGCAAGGGTCTCGGCCTGAACCTCAACTCGTTCATCTATACGACGGACGCGGAGACAGGCGAGGAGACCGTTTATGAGACCATCAAGGGCCGCGAGAACCGCGAATGGGTCGACAGCGACAAAATTCCGGACAATCTCAAGAACGCCGTCGTCGCCATCGAGGACGAGCGCTTCTACAAGCATCACGGCGTAGACTGGTGGCGCACGCTCGGCGCGGTCAAGGGCTGGGTGCTCGGCGGCGACCAGTACGGCGGCTCGACGATCACGCAGCAGCTCATCAAAAACATCACTGAGGACAAGGATTACTCCATCAAGCGCAAGGTAAACGAGATTTTTCGTGCTTTTGCGCTCGAAAAGGAGATCGACGACAAGGACCGCATCCTCGTCATGTACCTCAACACCATCTACCTCGGCTACAACAGCTATGGCGTACAGACCGCGGCGGACCGTTACTTCGGCAAGGATGTTTCGCAGCTCGATCTGGCGGAATGCGCCGTTCTGGCCGGACTGACCAACAATCCGTCCATCTACGACGTATACAACCATCCCGACAAGGTAAAATCGCGTCAGGAGACCATTCTGTCGCAGATGCTCGATCAGAAGATGATCACCGAGGACGAGTATAACGCAGCCGTTTCCGAGCAGCTGAACTACCGTCCCTACGAGGAATACCAGAAGGACGTCAAGTCCACCTACAGCTACTTCACCGATGAGGTCATCAAGGACGTCATAGGCGATCTGAAGGAGCAGAAGGGTTATTCCGAGCTGGTCGCAGAGAATATGGTATATTCCGGCGGCCTCAAGATTTATGCGACCATTGACACCAAGGTTCAGGATGCTCTGGACAGCGTATATACCGATGATTCCGCGTTCCCGAACACGGAAAAGTACGGCGAAGTGCCGGAAAGCGCCATGGTCATCACGGACAAGCAGGGCGATATCGTCGCGATCGCAGGCGGACGCGGCCAGAAAACGCTCAGCCGTTCGTTCTCCTTTGCGACCGATGCACGCCGCCAACCGGGTTCCTCGTTCAAGCCGCTGGCAAGCTACGGCCCGGCGATGGATGCAGGCATCATCGTTCCGAGCACGACGATCTACGACCGCGCCTTCTCCGAGGGCGAGGACGGTATGCCGTGGCCGATGAACGACGGCAAGTACCCGACCGGCCGCTCCCTGACCATCAAGGAAGGCGTTACGCGCTCGCTCAACACCGTCTCGGTACAGGTGCTCAACGCACTGACACCGCAGGCTTCCTATGATTTTCTCACCAACCAGCTCGACATCAAGCTGGTCGGCAACCGTACCAATGAGGACGGCACAGTCCAGTCGGATATTGCTCTGGCGCCTCTGGCGCTCGGCGCGCTGACCGACGGCGTGACGGTCCGCGAAATGGCCGGCGCCTACTCTACCTTCATCGACGACGGCGTGTTCGGCGGTACGCGCACCTATACGAAGGTGCTCGACAACGAGGGCAACACCGTTCTTGAAAACACTCCTTATACCGACAAGGGCTTTACCAACGTCCATACCGTATATGATATGCTCGACTGCCTGCAGAACGTTACCGCACACGGTACCGCCTACGGCATTCAGATCGACGGCGTGGAGACCGCGGGCAAGACCGGTACCACGAGCTCGAACACGGATATCTGGTTCTGCGGCGTAACGCCGGAATACTCTGCGGCGGTCTGGGTAGGCTATGAGCATAACTACCGTCTGGACGGCCTGTATGGCCGAAACGCGGCGGAGATCTGGCTCAAGGTCATGGAAAAGGTTCATGCCGGCGACAGCGGTCTTGTCTTTGACTCGCATCCGCAGGATTTCGTCGAGGAGACCTACTGCATGGATACCGGCCTGCTGGCATCCGGCGCCTGCCGTGCGGCAGGACGCGCGGCGACCGGCCGCTTCTGGAAGGACAAGGTTCCGACGCAGACCTGCAGCCATGAAAACATCGAGGAGAAGTACGACTTCGAGACGAGCGGCATGGATGACTACTACGACGAGTATGACGACGAGGAAAGCGACGACAGCTCGAACACCGACAGCAGCACCGACTCGACCGATAACGGCGACAGCAGTTATGAAAACGGCGACAACGGCGACAGCAGCGGCGGTGATGACGGCGGCGACGGCGACAGCAGTGACGGAGATGACGGCGGCAACATTGCACCGGCGCCCGATCCTGAACCGGCGCCCGATCCGGCAGAAGAAGACCCGGAGAGCTGATCCTCGGCATGCCGGACAGTCCGGCACAGAAAAGTAAATACAGACGGGCGGAGGGCCGCGAATGCAGTTCTCCTCCCGAAAAACGTTCAGTGCTGCACAAGGCCGCACAGACCGGGGCGTTAGCGGTGCCTTGAACCTGCAATCCGCTTCAGCAGGGGTCGTGCAGACAAAGAGGGTCGCATATGCGGCGAGGCAGCCACTCACAGGACGATGAGAGACCGGTACTGCGCAACGGAGGACTGTGAACCATGTCAGGCGGGGAACCGAGCAGCATTAAGCAGAAACCATCGTGTGCCGCAGAGCTGCCGATTTTGAGTCCGAAATGCGGAAAGGTAGCCGGGTGTGTGTTTTCGAATTGCCTGCGTGCGGTCTTGTGGAGCACTGAAAATTTTTCTTATAGGGGACTTCAGAAGTCCCCTATATACGACTCGCGGTTCCGGAGAAACCACGAGTCGATACCCGAACGACGCCGCCCTGGGCGGCTGAGTCGAGGTAACAAATCACCCGGCAGAGCTGGGCGATTTCTTGCGTCGCAAGGCGACGCGATGGAATACCGCGCGGAGCGCGGCCGCTTCGGCGGGCCGACGGCTCGGATTTTCTGGACGGAAATCCTGCCATGCGGTTGCGGTTTGCAAGCAAACCGGGATTAAATTCGCGAACGAGGTTCGCGGGAGAACGCTTTGAGGCGGGCTTGCGCCCGCCTCTTTTTTTACGCGGGG
>ERZ1108170.456-NODE-456-length-32796-cov-4.896704_pt1 | contig 32796 bp, 33 predicted proteins | sample MGYA00403705_ERZ1108170 | MGnify/ENA primary metagenome ERZ1108170 (study PRJEB35170, sample SAMEA104062422) | human gut metagenome | biome: human gut; feature: human-associated habitat; material: faeces | place: Denmark | collected 2012-06-15 ...
TCACCGAGCGGCGCAAGCGCCTTCAGTGCGATCTCCTTGGCCTCCTCGAACGTGAATTTCATTTCTACGCCGTCCACGACCGGCACATACAGGTCGTACATGTGCAGTTCGTCCACGCCGAGCAGCTTCTTTCTCAGCGCAACATAGCGGTACATGGGCGCAAACGAGCGGTGCACCGCGTCGATTAGGTTGCGGTAAATCTCGGTCGGCACTTCATTGCCGTCAAGGGCGGCATCCAGCGTCGAGGGGTACTTGCGGACATTCGCGAAGAACAGCAGCTGCTTGAGCTGCGCGGACAGCGTCGCCGCTGAGGTATTGCGGAACTGGCCGTAGACCGAATAGAGCGAGTCGAACGCCGACTTGCGCAGAACGCGGTCGTAGGACTGCATGAGCGGGATATAGGTGCCGTGGGTGACGGGATGCTTTTCGCCGTCCCCCGCCGTCGCGTCCGGGAATTTGAGGTCGGCGTCGTTGAGCATGGAATAGATGTCGTCCGGGCTGGCCGCCATTTCGCCTGCGGCGGCGAGGATCGCCTCCTCTTTATCCGAGAGCACATGCTCGCGGCGGCGGCGCACGCGGTCGATGCACAGACGGTAGTTCTCCAGCTCGGGCGCCTCGGCGTACAGACGGTTCAGCGTCTCGTCGTCGATGGCGAGCAGCTCAGGGGTCTCGAACGCGGCGGCCGACTGAAGCTCGACCGCAAAGCGCGTCACCTGCGCGACCATTTCCTGATACGCCGCCACGCGGGTATCCTCATCGCTGCGGCGCTGTGCATAGTGCACGATCGGATCGAACGCAAGACTGATCTCGTCGTCCAGACGGAAAAAGCGCAGCAGGGTCTCGCCGCTCTCCGCCAGATGGCCGCGGAAGGCGGTAACGCGCGGAATGAACTCCTTCGCTGCGGCAAGCGCTTCGCGCCATGCGTCGTCGGTCGCGAACAGGTCCTCGATCGCCCATTTATCCTGCGCTGCGACGTCCTCGCGTGCAGGGATCTTTCTGGTTTCCATATTGATCTTCCTTTCCGGGACGGCTGAAAGGCCGCCATGTTCGGATCATTTTTTCTTACGCTATTAGCATACCGCAACCGCGCAGAATATGCAAGCACGAGACGAAAAGCCGCGCTTGACCGTAGTCCGATTTCGGACTATAATAAAATACGGAAAATATTTCTTTCATACGGAGGTTTTTATGCAGATCAGACTGTCAGACCACTTTTCCTTCGGCCGTCTGCTTCGTTTTACGCTCCCGAGCATCGCCATGATGATCCTGACCTCGCTGTACAGCGTCGCGGACGGACTTTTTGTGTCCAACATGGTCGGAGACATCGGTCTGAGCGCGGTCAACATCATGTTCCCGGTCGCCATGCTGATCGCGGCGGTCGGCTTCATGCTCGGCACCGGCGGCAGCGCGGTCGTCGCGCGCACGCTCGGCGAGGGCCGTCCCGACATGGCGAACCGCTTTTTCTCGATGTTCGTCTTTGCCGTCATCCTTTTCGGCGGCGTTCTGAGCGCGGCCGGTGCGGCGTTCGTCGAACCCATCGCCCGGCTCGCCGGTGCGAGCGATATTCTGATGGACTCCTGCGTGTCCTACGGCCGTATTCTGTTCGCCGGCAGCCTCCCTTTCATGCTCCAGACCTCGCTCCAGCCGTTTTTCGTTGTCGCGGAAAGGCCGAACATGGGTCTTATCCTGTCCATCGCCTCGGGCGTGACCAATTTCGCCGGCGACTGGGTGCTCATTCAGCTCCTCGGCCTGCCGGGCGCGGCGTGGGCGACGGTCGCCGGCTACTGCGTCGGCGGCATCATCCCGCTCGTATTCTTCATCACGCACCGCTCCGGCCTGCACCTCACCGGCACAAAGCTGTATATCCGTGAGTTTTTGCAGGCCTGCGGCAACGGCGCGTCCGAGCTGATGAGCAATATCTCCTCGTCCCTCGTCGGCATCCTGTATAACCTCGAGCTGATGCGGCTGGTCGGTGAGCGCGGCGTTGCGGCGCACTCGGTCATGATGTACGTCGATTTCGTCTTTATCGCGGCGTTTCTCGGCTTCTCCATCGGCAGCGCGCCCATCATCAGCTATCATTTCGGCGCGGAGAACCACGATGAGCTGAAAAACGTGTTCCGAAGGAGCATGTTCCTTATACTCGTCACCTCGGGCGCGATGGTCGTGCTGAGCGAAGCGCTCTGCCGTCCGCTGTGCGCGGCCTTCGTCGGCTACTCCCCCGACCTGATGCAGCTCACCGTGCACGGCTTCCGCCTGTTCGCGCTGTGCTATCTGTTCTGCGGCGTAAACATCTATGCGTCGGCGTTCTTTACCGCGCTGTGCAACGGCGCGCTGAGCGCCTTCATCTCCTTCCTGCGTTCGCTGCTGCTGCGCGGCGGTCTGGTCCTCCTGCTTCCGCCCGTGCTCGGTCTGGACGGCGTATGGCTCGCCGTTGTCGCGGCCGAGGGTCTTTCCGCCGCCGTCTCGGCGGTGCTCCTGCTGCGGCAGCGCACGCGGTATCATTATCTTTGATACTGCCGCGAAGCTGCGCAATTAAAGTTGACTTTTTCAGCGGATATTGATATACTGATAACGTTATAATCGTTATTTATGCGATGACGCAGGAAAAGTAACCGTTTTTTCGCGCGCGAAAAGAGAGGAGCCTCCCGGCTGAAAGGGCTCTGTGCGCGGAGCGGCGAAGTGCGCCTGCCGAGCATCGGGGTCAAACGCCCCGCGGAACGCGCCCGTTACCGCGCGCACGAGTGAAAAATCGGAGTGGAACCGCGTCTTTACGCCTCCCGAGGGAACAATATCCCCGGGAGGCTTTTTCTGTATCCGGCACTCGTTTTTCTGTCGAAATCCATCAAAAGGAGATAAAAACCATGAAACTCTACAACACACTGACCCGTCAGAAGGAAGAATTCGTTCCGATCACGCCGGGCGAGGTAAAGATGTATTCCTGCGGCCCGACCGTATACAACTACTTCCATGTCGGCAACGCGCGTCCGTTCATCATTTTCGACCTGCTGCGCTGCTACCTCGAGTACCGCGGCTACAAGGTAAAGTTCGTGCAGAACTTTACCGACATCGACGACAAGGTCATCAACAAGGCGAACGAAGAGGGCGTTGACTTCAACACCATCGCAGAGCGCTATATCAAGGAATACTATGTCGACGCGCAGGGCCTCGGCGTCAAGAAGGCTTCCGTTCACCCGCGCGCGACCGAGACCATGGACGCCATCATCGACATTGTCGAGCGTCTGATCGAGAACGGCCACGCCTATGTTGCGGAGAACGGCGACGTTTACTTCCGCACCAAGTCCTTCCCGGAGTACGGCAAGCTGTGCCATCAGCCGATGGAGGAGCTTCAGGCCGGCGCGCGCATCTCGGTCGGCGAGGTCAAGGAGGACCCGATGGACTTCGCGGTCTGGAAGGCTGCCAAGCCGGGCGAACCGGCATGGGATACGCCGTGGGGCAGCAAGGGCCGTCCGGGCTGGCACATTGAGTGCTCGGCTATGGCGAACAAGTACCTCGGCAAGACCATCGACATCCATTCCGGCGGTCTCGACCTCATCTTCCCGCACCACGAGAACGAGATCGCGCAGTCCGAGTGCGCAAACGGCTGCACCTTCGCGCATTACTGGCTGCACAACGGCTTCCTGACCATCGACAACGAGAAGATGTCCAAGTCCAAGGGCAACTTCTTCATGGTGCGCGACGCAGCAAAGCAGTTCGGCTATGAGACCATCCGCATGTTTATGCTGAGCGCGCACTACCGCACCCCGCTCAACTACTCGGCGGAGTCGCTCGAGATGAACAAGGCGTCGCTCGCCCGTCTGTACGAAGCAAGAAACAACATGGAATTCCGCATCGAGAAGGCCTCCGGCGACACCATGACCGCCGAGGAGACCGAGAAGCTCGAGGCGCTGGGGGGCTACAAGCAGAAGTTCATCGACGCGATGGACGACGATCTGAACACCGCAGACGCGCTCTCCGCGATCTTCGAGCTGACCCGCGAGATCAACGCCTACAACGGCGCACATCAGGACGCGACCCGCGCCTTCCTCACCGCAGCGCATGATCTGTTCATGGAACTGACCGGCGTGCTCAATCTGGTTCAGAAGCGCGACGACGCAGTCGACCCGGACGCAGAGAAGATCGAGGAGCTGATCGCGCAGCGTGCAGCGGCCAAGAAGGCAAAGGACTTTGCCGAGGCGGACCGCATCCGCGGCGTGCTGGCGGACATGGGCGTTACCATCAAGGATACCCGTCAGGGTACGCAGTGGAGCCGTTCTTAATCTCTTAAAAACGTTTCCCACGCGAAGGCGTGAGCTTTGCCGTTCCCACGGCAGGGGCAAAAGGGGGCAGGACACCGTATGGTTTCCTGCCCCCTCTTGACTCCCCCGACCTTCTTTTGGCCGCTCAGCAAAGCGTTCGCGGCTAAAGGCGAGGGGTGTACGGATATATCTGGTGCTCCAAGGCTTTATACTTTATCGAAATTTGGCTGGTTCAGTCGATTTTTTGTACTTTCTGTGACGGCCGTGTAAAACCCGGCGTTTTCTGTGGAATTTCTTTTTCCTTTATGGTATAATAGCCCGGTACACAGTATGTATATCCGAAAACGAAACCAACGGAGGAAGTTTATGAAAATCATCAATGAAAAGGGCAAGCTGTTCGGTCTGATCAACATTGTCGATCTGCTCGTGCTGATTGCGGCTGTCGCTGTCGCTGCCGGCGTCGGCTACAAGCTGTTCGCGCCCCAGATCAAGGAGTCGGTCCAGCCGCAGGTCGAGCTGACCGCGATCGTCCGCGTGCGCGGCGCAACCCCGTTCCTCGTCACTGAGGTCGAGCGCAACAGCCAGGTCGGCAAGCAGCTCGTCAGCGGCAACTCCTATGTCAACGGCACCATCGAGGACATGAAGATCGAGGACTACGCGCAGCAGGTCACCACCGCTGACGGCCGCATCGTCACCGCGGTCGACCCGGACAAGAAGGACATCGTATTCACCATCAAGACCACCGTCCCCAAGGGCACCGCTACCCCGTCCATCGGTACGCAGGAGGTTCGCGCAGGCCGCACCTTCATCGTAAAGACCAACGACTTCGAGACGAGCGGCAACATCGACTCGGTCGATATCGCGGACTGAGCCGATGAAAGCGATTTTTGAAAACAGTCTTCTGGTACGGGCGATACTCTGCCTGTGCGCCTGGTATCACGAAGGCGCGATCGCGCACTTTTTCGCGCGCATCCGCGAGGCCTATGCCGACTCGCGGTTCCGCCGCCTGTGGGAGCGCTTCTGCGCCGCTCCGCCCTGCACGACGGCGAACAGCGGCTACGCACGCATCGCTGCGGCGCTGCGCCGTCTGGTCGTATGCATCGGCACCGCCGTGCGGAACAGCCTCATCTACCGTCTCTGTCTGGCCGTCTGGCGCCCCATCGTGCGCGTGACCGAGGACGGCTTCGTCGGCCGGGCGCTCCGCTTCGCCGGCATGCGCGGCCTGCTGCTCATCTGTCTGGCGATGTACCTGCCGCTCGACTATTTTATCCGTCTGGCCGCGAATGCAGGCTATCTGCCCTCGTTCATCGCCTCCGGCTGGGATGAAATGCTCATGCTCGCGGCGGCCTGCTACCTGCTGTGGCACACCGCGATGAAGCGCGCGCCGCTCCAGCTGCGCACCACGCCCGTAGACGCCTACCTCATCCTGTTCATCGCCGTCGGCTTCTTCCTGATGTGCGCGGTCTCCCCCTACCCGTCTATCGCACTCGACGGATACCGCGCCGTCGTCGAGTACCTGTTCTGGTTCTTCCTTGTCACGCGGCTCATCGAGGATGACCGCGACTTCGCGATCTTCTACGGCGCGCTCATCACCATGGCGCTCTGCATCGCGCTGCACGGCATTTACCAGTTCATCATTGCCGCACCTATCCCGGCCTCCTGGGTCTCCCAGACCGAGCAGAACGTGCGCACGCGCGTCTACTCGCTCACGGGCAGCCCGAACATCATGGGCAGCCTGCTCGTGCTGTTCGCGCCGATGGTCGCAGGACTGGCGTATTACAGCCGCAAAATGTGGGTCAAGGTGCTCGCCGTCTGCGGCACCGGCATGATGTGCATATGCTGCATCTTCACGTTCTCCAAGGGCGCGTGGGGCGGCCTTGTGGTCGCGGTCCTCGTGTTCGCGATCTTCCTCGACCGCCGTCTGATCGCGCTGATGGGCGTGGCCGGCTGCGGCGCTCTGCTCGCCATCCCCTCCATCGCCAACCGCATCACCTATATGTTCACCTCGGACTACGCCGCTGCGAGCCAGCGCGCAGGCCGCATGGTGCGTTGGGCGACCGGTCTGGATCTGCTGCATGAGAGCAATCCGCTCCTCGGCTTCGGCCTCGGCCGCTTCGGCGGCGCGGTCGCCATGCAGAACAAGATCATCGAGCAGAACGAGGAGTTCTCCTACTTCTACATGGACAACTACTACCTCAAGACGCTCGTCGAGATGGGCTATGTCGGCCTCATCGCCTTTATCATCCTGCTCGTCGGCATGTCGCTGTGGTGCCTGCGCTCGATCGGCCGCACCAGGCTCTGCGAGACCGACCGCACGCGCGTGCTCGCGGTCTCCCTGTTCTCCGGCATGTGCGGCGTCATGGTGCACTGCTACTTCGAGAACATTTTCGAGGTGCCGTACATGATGGCCTACTTCTGGAGCATGGCCGCCGCCGTGCTCTACCTCGGATACTTCCGAAAAACACGAAAAGCATAAAACATGTAACACAGCACTTTACCTGAGCGCGGACGCAAGTCCGCGCTCTTTTTTGTGCGTTTTTACAAACGGTTTTTCAGATTTTTTTCATTTTACATATGTTTTACAAAGCTCCTCTTTTGGATTTTACACAGCTTTTGTAAGCTGTTACCGTACTGGAAAAGTGAACGAATGACAAAGGAGAAAACAATCATGAAGAAAAGTGTATCCATGCTGCTTGCAGCGCTCATGCTGACCGGCGCTCTGGCCGGCTGCGGCAGCTCCGCCTCCGACACGCAGGCTGCGGACGGCGCAGACAGCGGCGTTTCCGGCGCGATCACGGTCATCTCCCGTGAGGACGGCTCGGGCACGCGCGGCGCGTTCATCGAGCTGACCGGTGTCGAGGAAAAGACCGCTGACGGCAAAAAGGTCGACAACACCACCGCCGATGCGGAGATCGCAAACAAGACCGATGTCGTGCTGACCAGCGTCGCAGGCAACGAGAAGGCCATCGGCTACATCTCGCTCGGCGCTCTGAACGATACCGTAAAGGCTGTCAAGGTAGACGGCGCTGAGGCGACCGTAGACAACGTAAAGGCAGGCGCCTACAAGCTGTCCCGCCCGTTCAACATCGCGACCAAGGGCGAGCCGACCGGCGTAGCCAAGGATTTCATCAGCTTCATCCTCTCCAAGGAAGGTCAGGCCGTTGTCACCGACAACAAGTACATCGCAGTCAACGACGCAGCAGAGTCCTTCGTATCCGACGGCTCCTCCGGCCAGATCGCAGTCGGCGGCTCCTCCTCTGTTTCTCCGGTCATGGAGAAGCTGATCGAGGCTTACAAGTCGGTCAACCCGAACGCCTCCATCGACCTCCAGACCTCTGACTCCACCTCCGGCATGACCGGCGCGATGGACGGCACGTTCGCCATCGGCATGGCATCCCGTGAGCTGAAGGACGAGGAAGCAGCCCAGCTGACCGGCACCGCGATCGCGCTCGACGGCATCGCAGTCATTGTCAACCCGGCCAACACCATCGACGAGCTGTCCATGGACCAGATCAAGAGCATCTACGTCGGCGACATCACCGACTGGGGCGACCTCGCCTGATACAACCGAACAGGGAAACACGGGGGCGGAACACTTCGTCCCCTTCCCTATGTATGGAGTGAAATCATGAAAAACCTTCGAGAAACTCTGATGCACATCGTATTTTTCGTCTGTGCGCTGGCTTCAATCGCCGCGGTCGTGCTGATCTGCCTGTTTCTGTTCGCCAACGGCATTCCGGCCATGAAGGAGATCGGCCTGCTGAACTTCCTCACGGGCGCGAAGTGGAAGCCGGGCAACGACATTTACGGCATTCTGCCGATGATCCTCGGCAGCATCTACATCACCGCAGGCGCGGTCGTCATCGGCGTGCCGGTCGGCCTGCTGACCGCCATTTTCATGGCGTTCTACTGCCCGAAAAAGCTCTACGGCCTGCTCAAGCCCTGCACCGAGCTGCTCGCCGGCATCCCCTCCATCGTCTACGGCTTTTTCGGCATGGTCGTCATCGTGCCGTGTATCCGCACCGTCGCCGCGCTGTTCGGTGCGGACATCTCCGGCTCGTCCATCCTCGCCGCGTCCGTGCTGCTCGGCATCATGATCCTGCCGACCGTCATCGGCGTCTCCGAGGCCGCGCTGCGCGCGGTACCGTCCGCCTACTATGAGGGCGCGGTCGCCATGGGCGCGCGTCACGAGCGCGCGATCTTCACGGTCATGCTCCCGGCGGCGAAATCCGGCGTGCTCGCAGGCGTTGTCCTCGGCATCGGCCGCGCCATCGGCGAGACCATGGCGGTCATCATGGTCGCAGGCAACCAGCCGCGCCTGACCGGCAATATGCTCAAGGGCATCCGCACCATGACCGCGAACATCGTCATCGAGATGGGCTACGCCACCGGCCTGCACCGCGAAGCGCTCATCGCGACCGGCGTTGTGCTGTTCGTGTTCATCCTCATCATCAATCTGACATTCTCAATCCTGAAAAGGAGGAAACAGGCATGACAAGAGAAGCTGCCGGAACGGTCTCCGTTCCCCGGGACAACGCGCGCTCCGAGCGCGTCTGCGGCGGCGTTTCCGCCGCCATCGAAAAGGGTCTGGTCTACGCCGCCGCGATCCTGACCTTCGCGGTGCTGCTGTTCCTCATCGGCTACATCCTCGTGACCGGCATCCCGCATCTCACCCCGTCGCTGTTCTCCCTGCATTACACCTCGGAGAACGTCTCCATGATACCGGCCATCGTCACGACCGTCGAGATGACCGCGCTCGCGCTGCTGCTCGCCGTCCCGCTCGGCCTGTTCACGGCCATCTACCTCAACGAGTACGCAAAGCGCGGCAACAAGCTCGTCGGCGTCATCCGCGTGACGACCGAAACGCTCTCCGGCATCCCCTCCATCGTGTACGGCCTGTTCGGCATGCTGTTCTTCGTCACCCGGCTGCACTGGGGCTACTCGCTCATCGCCGGCGCCATGACGCTCGCCATCATGATCCTGCCGCTCATCATGCGCACCGCTGAGGAGGCGCTCATGAGCGTGCCGGATTCCTTCCGCGAGGGCTCGTTCGGCCTCGGCGCCGGCCGCCTGCGCACCGTGTTCCGCATCGTGCTCCCCGCCGCCGTGCCGGGCATCCTGTCGGGCATCATCCTCAGCATCGGCCGCATCGTCGGCGAGACCGCCGCGCTCATCTTCACCGCCGGCACCATGGCGCAGATCCCCGGTCTCACCCAGTCCGGCCGCACGCTCGCCATCCATATGTATGTGCTCTCCGGCGAGGCGCTGCACATGAACGAGGCCAACGCGACCGCCGTCGTACTGCTCATCGTCGTGCTGCTGATGAACGCGCTTTCCGCCTTTGCGGCGCGAAAGCTGACTAAAAAGTGATATGAAACACGAACTGCATTCCATCCGCCGCTTTGCTCCCCTGTGCGCGACCGCAGCGGACGGCGACAGCGAGATCGCGCTGCGCCGGGCGGAAAGCCGCGCTCTGCGCGCCATCCATGACCAAGACAAAAGAGGGTTTTACATGAGTGAAAATAAAATCGAGATCCGGGACATGAACCTGTATTACGGCGATTTCCACGCCCTGCACGGCATCAACCTGGACATCAAGGCAAACGAGATCACCGCCTTCATCGGCCCGTCCGGCTGCGGCAAGAGCACCCTGCTGCGCTCGCTCAACCGCATGAACGACCTCGTAGAGGGCTGCCGCATCACGGGCGACATCCGCCTCGACGGGCAGGACATCTACAGAAACTGCGACGTCAATCTGCTGCGCCGCCGCGTCGGCATGGTGTTCCAGAAGCCGAACCCCTTCCCAATGTCCATTTACGACAACATCGCCTACGGTCCGCGCACCCACGGCATCCGCAGCCGCGTCAAGCTCGATGAGATCGTCGAGACCTCGCTCCGCCACGCCGCCATCTGGGACGAGACCAAGGACAGCCTGAACAAATCCGCGCTCTCCATGTCCGGCGGCCAGCAGCAGCGTATCTGCATCGCGCGCGCCCTCGCCGCCGATCCGGAGGTCCTGCTGATGGACGAGCCGACCTCCGCGCTCGACCCGATCTCGACCGCAAAGATCGAAGACCTTGTGCTCGAGCTTAAAAAGGATTATACTATCGTTATGGTTACGCACAATATGCAGCAGGCCACCCGTGTTTCGGATACAACTGCATTCTTCCTCCTCGGCGACATGATCGAAGCGGACGATACGGAGAAGCTGTTCTCCACGCCGCGCGACAAGCGTACCGAGGACTACATCACGGGGAGGTTCGGCTGATATGAGAAACCGTTTCGACAACCAGCTTGCAGAGCTGAACAATGAACTGATCTCGATGGGTGCACTGTGTGAGAACGCGATCGCGAGCGCGGTGAAATCCCTGATCGACGGCGACACCAAGCTCGCCGCCGCCGCGATCCGCATCGACCACGAGATCGACCGCAAGGAGCGCGAGATCGAATCCATGTGTCTCAAGCTGCTGCTCCAGCAGCAGCCGGTCGCGAGCGACCTACGTCTGATCTCCTCGGTGCTCAAGATGATCACCGACATCGAGCGCATCGGCGACCAGGCGAGCGACATCGCCGAGATCGTCACCTGCCTGTCCGGCGCGTGCGGCCACAACGCCCACATCGACCAGATGGCGCAGGCGACTATTAAAATGGTCACGGACAGTCTCGACGCCTTCGTGCGCCGCGACCTGACGCTTGCATGGAGCGTCATCGAGTACGACGATGTGGTAGACCGCCTGTTCGACGAGTGCAAGCAGGATCTCATCGCGGAGATCGCGCAGAGCCCCGCGGACGGCGAGCGCGTGCTCGATGTTCTCATGATCGCAAAATACCTCGAGCGCATCGGCGACCACGCGACCAACATCGCGGAATGGGTGGAATTCTCCATCACCGGAACGCACAAGAGCGAAACGCACGTATAAAAAGCCGGGACCCACGAAATTCGTGGGTCTATCCCCTCTTTTCCCGGATATTATCAACATTTTAAGGAGAGAAACCAAATGATCTACTGCGTGGAGGACGATGCAGGCATTCGTGAGCTTGTTGTCTATACCCTGCAAAACACCGGCATGGAGGCACGCGGCTTCGCCGACGGCACGGCGCTGTTCTCCGCCCTGCGGAACGAAAAGCCCGACCTCATTCTGCTCGACATCATGCTCCCCGGCGAGGACGGCATTTCCATCCTGCGCCGTCTGCGCAGCCTGCCCGACACCGCCGCGCTCCCGGTCATCCTTCTGACCGCGAAGAACACCGAGTACGACAAGGTCATCGGTCTGGACAGCGGCGCGGACGACTACATCGCAAAGCCTTTCGGCATGATGGAGCTTGTCGCGCGTGTACGCGCCGTACTCCGCCGCACGCAGGACGCCGTTTCGCCCGCCGAGCACGTTCTGCTTTCCGACGGCCCCATCTCGCTCGACGAGCGCGCGCATACGGTCTGCGTTTCCGGTCAGCCCGTCCAGCTCACGCTCAAGGAATATCAGCTGCTGACGCTGCTGATGAAAAATCAGGGCGCCGTGCTCACGCGCGACGTGCTGCTCGAAAACATCTGGGGCTACGGCAGCGAAAGCGAGACCCGCACCGTCGACGTGCACATCCGCACGCTGCGTCAGAAGCTCGGCGACGGCGGCACACTCATCGAGACCGTGCGCGGCGTCGGCTACCGCATGGGAGGAAACGCATGAGAAAACGCGTTTTCGGAAGCATTTTTCTCACCGCTATCGTAACGCTCATGCTGACCGCAGGTCTGTTCCTGCTCGCGGTGCACGCCGGTCTGACCCGTGATCTGCGCGGCAGGCTCGCGCGCGAGGGCGGCTACATCGCCGCCACCATCTCCGCCGACCGCGACCTGGAGGAGATCAAAGCGCTCGGTACGCTATGTGCGGACCGCATCACCCTCGTGAAGAAGGACGGCACGGTGCTGTATGACAACGAAACGCCGGCCGCCGAAATGGAAAACCACGGCACACGCCCGGAGATCCGCAGGGCGGCAGAGACCGGCGTGGGCGAGGACAGCCGCCTGTCCGAAACGCTCGAGACCCAGACGTATTATTATGCGCTCCGTCTCGCAAACGGCGACATCCTGCGTATTGCCGCGACCGCCGACAGTGCCTTCGGCGCCCTTGCGGGCGCGTGCTCGTCGTGCTGCTCGCGCTGCTCGTGGCGGCGCTGCTCGCAAGCCGCCTCACGCACGTATTTCTCGCGCCGATCGTATCGCTCGACCTGCATGATCCGCTGAAAAACGAGGCATACGACGAGCTTTCTCCCCTGCTGCACCGCATCGACCGCCAGAACCGCCGCATCAGCATCCAGATGGATGAGCTGCGCCGCCGTCAGGCCGAATTCGATGACATCACCGCACGCATGGACGAGGGTCTGGTGCTGTTCTCCTCCTCCGGCGACATTCTGTTCGCGAACAATGTCATCCATCAGCTGTTTCCGCAGGATAAGGCCGCCGGCAATTATCTGACGCTGTGCCGCGACGCGGCCTATGTCGAAGCGGTCGAGCAGGCGCTCCGCGGCGGAAGCGCGCACACGAGAATGGAGAAAAACGGCCGTATCTGGTCGCTCGCGGCCAGCTCGGTCGCTGAGGACGGCGCAGGCCACGCCGCCGTGCTGCTCATCGTTGACATCACCGAGCGCGAGCAGGCCGAACAGCAGCGGCAGGAGTTCACCGCGAACGTTTCGCACGAGCTGAAAACGCCGCTGACGAGCATCATGGGCTACGCCGAGATCATCGAGGCAGGTATCGCAAAGCCGACCGACGTCGTTCCCTTCGCCGGGAAGATCCGCACCGAAGCGCAGCGCCTGCTCTCGCTCATCGAGGACATCATCCGTCTCTCGCAGCTCGACGCCGGCGGCGAAGAGATCCCGTTCGAGCCGATCGAGCTTCAGCCGCTCTGCTGCACGGTCCGCAGCCGTCTGCAAAGCAAGGCCGACCGTCTGGGTCTGAAGATCGAATGCGCGGGCGAAAACGCGACCGTTTCCGGTCAGCGCAGAACACTCGAGCAGATGGTGTTCAACCTTGCGGACAACGCCCTCGCGTATAACCGCCCGAACGGCAGCGTGACGATCGAAACCGGCACGGACAGCGACGGCGCCCCCTTCGTCCGCGTCTCGGATACCGGCATCGGCATCGCCCCGGCCGACCAGAAGCGTGTTTTCGAGCGCTTCTACCGCGTGGACAAGAGCCACAGCAAAATGACCGGCGGCACCGGTCTCGGCCTGTCTATCGTCAAGCACGGCGCGGCCCTGCACGGCGCGGCGCTCACGCTCGACAGCACCCTGAATGTCGGCACCAGGATCACGCTGACGTTCCCGAAAAACAGGAAATAACGAAAAAAGTTTATTTTCATGCAGGAACGGCAGCCGCGCGGCAGCGCGCATGAAAAAGCGTTTGCTGCGCAAACGCATGCGCCCGTAGGCCTCTATCCTCAAAAATATTCAATGAGAGAAACCGGGGGCGTGTACCTCGGTTTGGATACTTTGAGAGGGAGAAAGTTTCCGTATGGGAACTTTCGGACGTCCGTGTTTTGCGAAGTCAAAACACAGATTGTCGGCGAAACGATAGTTTCGCGACAGTCTCAGCCGGGGACAATACCCCGGCTTTCGTGCTTTTGGACGTTCCTGTCCGGCGTTCGGCTGTTACAGCATCCTGCCGCGCAGCAGGATGGTATGAATATTCAGCTCGTCGTCGAGCAGAACCACGTTTGCGAGCTTTCCGGCCTCGAGAGAACCGTAATCGTGCTCGATGCCGAGCGCACGGGCCGGATTTGTCGAGGCCGCCTGCACGGCCTGACCGAGCGGAATGCCCATGCGCACCGCGCTCCGGACGCAGTCCATCAGATTGGTGGCGGAACCGGCGATCGTGCCGTCGTGCAGCGTGGCGAGATTGCCGCGCACGGTGACAGCCTGTCCGCCGAGCGAGTATTCGCCGTCCTCGAGACCGGTCGCCATCATGCTGTCCGAAATGAGGATGACACGGCCGCCAAACAGGGTAAAGACCGCGCGGACGACCGAAGGATGAATGTGCACGCCGTCCGCGATCAGCTCGACCGCGACGTTTTCGCTGTCAAAGGCCGCGCCGATGACGCCCGGAGCGCGATGGGAGAACGGCGGCATGGCGTTGTACAGGTGCGTGACCTGCCGCGCGCCGCGGCGGAATGCCTCGCAGGCCGTGTCGTAATCCGCTTCAGTGTGGGCGAGCGAGATGCGGACCTCGCCGGACAGCTCCTCGATGGTCTGCATCGCACCGGGCAGCTCGGGCGCAAGGTCGCACAGCTTGAACAGACCGTTCGCCTGCGCCTGCACGCGGCGGAACATCGCGGCGTCCGGTGCGTGCAGATAGGCGCCGTTCTGCGCGCCCTTTTTCTTTTCCGAGATGAACGGCCCCTCCATATTGATGCCGACGAGCGCGGCCTCGTGCGGCTGTGCGCTCCATGCGGCGGCGGCCTGCGCGATCTGCGTCAGCTTTTCCTCGGGATAGGTCATGGTCGCCGGACAGATGGCGGCGACGCCGTTCTGCGCCTGATAGGCGGCAAGGGTCGAGATCGCTTCGGCCGTGCCGTCGCAGAAATCGCGTCCCATGCAGCCGTGGAAGTGCAGATCGACCAGGCCGGGAATGGCGTAAAGACCGTCCATGTCCACTGCATCGCCGGTCTCCCCGGCGGCAAGAATGCGGTCATCCGCGACCGCGAGACTGCCCGTGCGGAACGTGCCGTCGGGCTGATAGATTTTCAAATTGCTGAACTGCATGAAATCTCACCTCAGAGAAGATCGGTACAAAGAGAGAGCGCAGCCTCGTCCGCGACGATGGAAACGTCGGTATGAAGCTGAAGGATGGATGCCGGAACGCGCGGCGTTACCGGGCCGAAGAAGGCTTCGCGAACGGTTTTTGCCTTGTTTTCGCCCGAAACGACCAGAACAATGCGGCGCGCGAGCATGATGGTCTGCACGCCCATGGTGTACGCCTGACGCGGCACATCATCGGCCGAGGCGAAAAAGCGCTTGTTCGCCTCGATGGTGGACTCGGTGAGGTTGACGCAGTGCGTGCCCTTGGAGAAATACTCGTCCGGCTCATTGAAGCCGATGTGGCCGTTGAGGCCCATGCCGAGCAGCTGGAGGTCAATGCCGCCCGCCGCCCTGATGGCCGCGTCATAGCGGCGGCACTCCCGCTCGGCGTCAAGCTGTGCGCCGTCGGGCAGGTTGATGCGCTCGTCCGGAACGTTCACCGCATCAAAAAAGTTCTTGTGCATGAAATAGTGGTAGCTCTGGTCGTGATCCGGGGTCAGACCGCGGTATTCGTCCAGATTGAAGGTCGTGCAGGCGCCGAAATCGACGTCGCCCTTGTGATACCACTTGATGAGCTGCTCGTAAATGCCGATGGGCGAGGAGCCGGTCGCGAGACCGAGCACGGACTCCGGCTTCAGGATGACCTGCGCGGAGATGATGTTCGCGGCCTTGCGGCTCATGTCGTTATAGTCTTTTGCGCGGATGATTTTCATAATGCATTACCTCTTTCGTTTTTCGTTTTGTCAGAAAACAGAAGGGGCAGGCTTTCGCCCGCCCCTTCCATTGCGCGGAGCGCAATCTGGTGATATGCAAACAGATATGGTCAAATGGATTTTAGAGCATCTTTGCCATTTCGTCGGCTACGAACTGAACCTTGGTGCCAATGATGACCTGAATCGCAGTCTGAGACGGGCGCATTACGCCTGCAACGCCTGCTGCCTTGATCTTCTTCTCGTTGACCTGCGTGCCGTCCTTGACTTCGATGCGCAGACGGGTGATGCAGTTGTCGAGAGATGCGACATTCTCCTTGCCGCCGAGGCCTTCGAGAACGGCCGCAGCGATCGCGGTGAAGTCATTGTTCGCGAGAGTCGCGTTCTTGTCTGCCTCTGCGAAATCAGCCTCCTCATCCTCACGGCCCGGGGTCTTGAGGTTGAACTTGGTGATGGCAAAGTAGAATACCAGATAGAATACGACGAATGCCGCGATGCCGAGCGGGATGATCATCAGAGTGTTGTTCGCCGCCGGCAGGAAGGACGAGAATACGAGGTCGGTCGCGCCTGCGGAGAAGCAGAAGCCTGCGCGGAAGCCGACGTAGTAGGTGATGACGGTGAAGATGCCGTACAGAGCTGCATATACAATATACAGCGGGAAGCACAGGAACATGAAGCCGAACTCAAACGGCTCGGTAACGCCGCAGATGAATGCGCAGATTGCAGCGGACAGAACCAGACCGATGGCAGCCTTCTTGTTCTTCGCGGTCTTGATCATAGCCAGAGCCGCGCCGAATACGCCGAACATCATGCAGGGGAAGAAGCCGGACATATACATGCCGAGGCTCCAGTTAACGCCGTTCTGACCGGTAACGTCGCCGGCCCAGTAGTGCGACAGGTCGCCGAGGCCGATGGTATCGAACCAGAATACGTTGTTGAGTGCGTGGTGCAGGCCGGTCGGGATGAGCAGGCGGTTGAGGAATGCGTAGATGCCTGCGCCGATGCCGTCCATGCCGATGATGGCTTCGCCGACAGAAACGAGCGCGCCGAAGATGATCGGCCAGACGAACAGCAGAACGACGGATACCACGATGGAAACCAGACCGGTTACGATCGCAACGCAGCGCTTGCCGCTGAAGAATGCCAGCCAGTCGGGAAGCTTCGCGCTCTTGAAGCGGTTGTAGCACGCAGAACCGATGATGCCTGCGATGATCGCGATAAAGACGTTCTGGATCTTATCGAACGCGAGCGTCTTGACCGGATCGTCTGCGATGGCCGGCATGAGCGTGGTGACGACGCCGGTGCTCAGCAGATTGGTCATCATCAGCCAGGAAACCAGACCGGCGAGAGCGGATGTACCGTCTCTGTCATCGGACAGACCGACCGCGACACCGATAACGAACAGCCATGCCATGTTGTCGATCAGCGCGCCGCCCGCCTTGATGAGCAGGAAGCCGATGTTGTACAGCGCACCGCTCGTCGCCGCGCCCGGTACGCCCATAACGCCCGGAGCGATCGCATAGCCGAGGCCCATCAGGATACCGCAGATCGGGAGCGCTGCTACCGGCAGCATGAGTGCCTTACCTAATTTTTGCAGCTTTTTCATCATAATAGAGTCCCCTCCTCTTTGTAAATGCCGCATTTTTGCGGCGCCTTGTGAATGACGATGTATTCCATAACGAACTGCTTCGAGGAAAATACATCCGAACGCCGCTTTCCGAGAGCCGAACAGGGAAAACGGCTTATTTCATCGCCCTCAGGGCGAAATGAAACCGCGTTTACAGGTTATCCTGAAGGAATTTTTCGAGAGCAGCAGCAGCCTCTGCCTCGTCCGCGCCCTCGATGGTGAGCTTTACGGTGTCGCCCTTCTTTGCGCCCATGCTCATCACGCCCATGATGCGCTTGGCGTCGACCTCCTTCTTCGGAGAAGCGATCATGATTTTGGAGGCGAACTTGGACGCCTCCTTGACGAGCATGCCGGCCGGACGGGCGTGGATGCCGAGCTCATCGGTAATCGTGTATTCGAATGTTTTCATGGTGAAATATCTCCTTTTTACTTCTTTACTTCTTTTCGAGCGTCAGCAGATCGTCGCCTGCCTGAACGCTTCCGGCGCCTTCGGTCTTGACCGAGGCGAACGCATCGGGGTTGCATACGATGACCGGCGTTACGACCTCGTAGCCAGCCTCGCGGATGGCGTCGATGTCAAATTCGATCAGCGTATCGCCCTTGCGGACGGAGTCGCCCGATTTGCATTTTGCGGTGTAGTGCTGTCCCTTGAGGCTGACCGTGTCGATGCCGACATGGATGAGCAGCTCAGCGCCCTCCGACGTGGTCATGGAGACCGCGTGTCCGGTATCGAACATCATGTCGACCGTACCGTTCGCCGGGGCAACAATTCGTCCCTCGCTCGGCTGGACAGCGGCTCCGGGACCGAGGATGCCCTGCGCAAAGGTCGGATCGGGAACCTCCGTCAGCGGCACGACCGTTCCGGAGACCGGAGAGGCGATCGTGATGCCGGGCTGGGAAAACAGGTTTTTCAGCTTGCCAAACATGATACATTCACACTCTTTCTGCATTGGACTGTCGTCCACATAGTATGTCGGTTGAGCAGATAAAACATGCGAAAAAAATAAAAAAAACCAAATTTCATCGCCTATATACCGTCTTACTGCAAAGACTGGTGCGAGAAATCTGGTTTTGCCCGCCGAAGCGGTAACAATCCATTAAAAGTCGAAGGGACGCTGCCCTTCTGGAAATGCCTGCTATCTACTTGTTGTTTTTATTGTAACAGAATAAAAATCCGTTTGCAAGCACAAATCGACGGTGGACCTGCCAAAAAACAGCGCTGTTTTTCTACACTTTGCACAAAAACAGCCGTCACCGCCTGCTTCCGGGCAGAGGCGAGGTCATTTCGCGCTGCATCCAGAACAGCAGCATGCCGACGATGTATTCCTGCTCGGCGGCGGTCAGCGCGCGCCCGGAGGGGATTTTATGCCATTTTTCCAGACAGCCGCGGCAGCAGCAGGCGGTCGCGTGCTGCGCGATAAAGACCGGATGGCCGCGCATGGGCGTCTGTTTGCCGTCGTTCGGGATAAAGGCTGGCGCGAGCCGCTCTGCGACCAGCTCAGCGGCGTGGCGGCGCATGGTCTCCCATCCCCTGTCGCAGATATACTGGCGGTCCTTCAGGCCGAGACGGAAGCGGCTGCGGAAGCGCGAGCGCGAAAGCGCGGCGGAGATCTGCGCATAGCACACGGTGTTTTCTTCAAAATTCATGGAAGCTCGTCTCCTTCTCTTTCTTATTGTAAAACATGACGAAGAAAGATGCAAGTACCGCCGGCGAGATGGCTATTGTGCTGTGAAAGCCGCGGTTCATCCTGCCTTCATTTGGCAAAACGGCCGCAGAGTAGCGAAGAGCACAGTGCGTGCACGGGCACGCATACGCAAAGCGTTTTCGGAAATTTACACAAAAAACAGCTTGCGTATACGCTCTCAGTAGTGTATAATTACAAGCAGGGAAGCAATCCCGTCAACAAACGCCCGTGCGACAGGCAGGGGTAAGGGAGTGTATATCAATTATGGCCAATTATCCGGTAAACAAGATCCGTAACGTATGTCTCATGGGCCACGGCGGCGACGGCAAGACCTCGCTCGTCGAGAGCCTGCTTAATATCTCCGGTGCGACCGACCGCGTAGGCAAGATCGCCGACGGCAACACGGTCTGCGATTTTGATCCCGAAGAAATCCGCCGCAAGTTCTCGATCTCGACCGCAGTAGCGCCCGTAGAATGGAACGACTGCAAGATCAACCTGCTCGACACCCCGGGCTTCTTTGATTTTGAAAGCGAAGTGCAGTGCGCGATGCGCGTTGCAGAGTCCGCTCTGATCGTCGCGACCGGCAAGTCCGGCCCGGGCGTCGGCACGGAAAAGGCGTGGGAGCGCTGCGAGGAGCAGGCAATGCCGCGCATGTTCTACATCTCGAAAATCGACGAGGAAAACTCGGATTACTATACCTCTCTGCACAAGCTGCAGAAGCAGTTCGGCGTATCGGTAGCGCCGATCGTTGTCCCGATCTTCGAGGGCAACCGCGACACCGTCGGCATCGTCGACTGCGTTATCCGCAAGGCCTACCGCATGGACGGCAACAAGCGCGTCGAGATCCCGATCCCCGAGGACATGAAGGACCGCATCGACCAGCACCGCGCGGCGCTGTGTGAGAACATCGCGGAGCTGTCCGAGGATCTGATGGAGCGCTATTTCGCAGGCGAGGAATTCTCGGATGAAGAGCTGATCGCCGGCATCCGTCAGGGCGTCAAGGATCTGGTCCTCGCGCCGGTATTCTGCGGCACGGCTGCGACCGGCATCGGCTCCTACGCGCTGCTCAAGGGCATCGCGGACTACATGCCGTCCCCGGACGAGAAGCCGGTAGAACTGTGCGAAGACGAAAAGGGCGAGCTGATCGAGATTAACTGCGCCCCGAACGGTTCGACCTGTGCATTTGTATTCAAGACGGTCGCTGACCAGTACGGCCGCTTCTCCTACTTCAAGGTCATGTCTGGCGAGGTCAAGCAGGATATGACGCTCGTCAACAAGCGCGCGGACGCGAACGAGAAGATGGGTCACATCTTCACCGTCTGCGGCAAAAAGACGTCCGAGGTTCCGGTCGTCGGCTGCGGCGACATCGGCGCGGTCTCCAAGCTGGTCACGACCAGGACGGGCGACACCCTGTCCATGAGCGTGCGCAAGGTCGAGCTCGAGCCGATCGAGTTCGCGCCTCCCTGCTACACGCAGGCGATCGCAGCCAAGGTCAAGGGCGCCGAGGAGAAGATCTCCACCGGTCTGTCCCGCCTGCATGACGAGGACCCGTCCTTCGAGACCGAATTCAACCCCGAGACCAAGCAGCACCTCATCTCCGGTGCCGGCGATATTCAGCTGGACGTTCTGTGCTCCAAGCTCAGAGACAAGTTCGGCGTAGAAGTCACGCTGTCCGCTCCGATCGTGCCGTACCGCGAAAAGATCCGCAAGCCGGTCACGGTCGAAGGCAAGCACAAGAAGCAGTCCGGCGGCCACGGTCAGTACGGTCACGTCAAGATGGAGTTCGCACCGTATGCAGAGGGCGATTATCTGTTCCAGGAAAAGATCTTCGGCGGTTCGGTTCCGAAGAACTTCCATCCGGCTGTCGACAAGGGCATCCGCGAGGCCATGGAGCACGGCGTGCTCGCCGGCTATCCGATGGTCGGTCTGCGCGCAACGCTGCTCGACGGCTCGTATCATGACGTAGACTCCAATGAGCTGTCCTTCAAGATGGCAGCCCGTCTGGCCTACAAGGCCGGCATCCCGCAGGCATCTCCGGTTCTGCTCGAGCCTGTCTGCTCGATGAAGGTCGTTATCCCGGATTCCTACATGGGCGACGTCATCGGCGACCTCAACAAGCGCCGCGGCCGCATCATGGGCATGAACCCGCTCGACGGCGGCAAGCAGGAGATCGTTGCAGAATGCCCGATGGCAGAGCTTGGTGACTACGCGATCAAGCTGCGTTCGATGACGCAGGGCCGCGGCTCGTTCGTTTCCAAGTTCGAGCGCTACGACGAAGCACCGGCTCCGGTACAGGAAAAGGTCATCGCTGAAAACAAGGCCCGCATGGAAGCACTGAACAAGGACTAAACGATATTGAAAATCCCCCAATCATAAGATTGGGGGATTTATTTTGTCGAAAGGCTTCGTTTTTTCGCCAGTCTCTCTCAGTTGTCCTTCATCACTCGCGCGATATGTATCGTCAGATACAGCAGCTCGTTGTCCCCGGCATGAAAGCCCTTTTCGGTCAGCACATAGCTGCATATCTTTTCGGCGCAGGCGAACGCGCAGGGATACTTGAAGCGCACGACCTCGAGCAGATCGGTGTCCTCATCGCCGTATTTCTGGCTGCCGACGATGCGGCGCGCAAAGAATTTCAGATGCGTGATAAAGCGGTAGTATTCGATGGTCGAGCTGTCCGGCTCAGCGCCGTAGACCTCGCGCACGATGCGCAGCGCGGCCTGCATCAGGTAGGTCATGTCGTAGACCTCGCGAATCTCGCCGCCGATCTGCGCGTTGACAAAGTGCATGGCGATAAACCCGGCTTCGTCCTCGGTAAAAGCAACGCCGGTCTCCTCGAGCACGATCTCGTTCGCCTTGAGGCCGACCTGATATTCGTCCCTGTAGAACTGCTGAATGTCCCAGAGCAGCGGATTCTGAAGGCGAATCCCCTCCCTGTAGCGCGAGATCGCGCCCGAAATATGGTCGGGAAGGGTGACATAGATACTGTCGGACAGCTCGCGGCCGAGCGACAGCTTCGCATGGTTGATGATGCGCTCGCTCATCATGAAATGCGGCAGAGGGATACTGGTGACAAGCTGCTGAAAACGACTCGAAAGCTGGTCGGAATGCATGGAAAAGCGTTTTTCGACCTTCGCCTGACAGACCTCGCCGCCCGGCCTGCACCCGAAGCCGAGTCCCCGTCCCATGAGCACGGTCTCCGCGCCGTTTTCATCAAGGGCAACGACAACATTGTTGTTCAATACTTTTTGTATCTGCATTCAATTTTCCTTTCGTGCGGTGCAGACCGCATCCAGAGCCTCGCGTGCAGCGCGCACTGCGCCTTCGTCGCACCGCCAGAGCTCAAATTCATTCATTCCGGCCGCGCCCATCGGAACCGCCTCGCGGCGGAACTCCATGCCGCTCGGCACGACTGCCTTCGCCGACAGATGAAAAGCGTCGGCACCGGTCTGCGGTGCGAGCGCGCGGATGACGTCCGCGTTCACGCCGCCGCCGATCAGGATGCGCAGCCCTTCCCCGCTCTCCGAGACCAGCTCGCGCAGCAGCGGTGCGCCGTCTGCGCAGCGAGCCTGCTGCCCTGAGGTGAGGATGGTGTCCACGCCGAGCTCCTTTGCCGTGCGCAGTGCCTCGTGCGCGTCGCGGCAGACGTCGAACGCGCGGTGGAGCGTGACCTCGCAGCCGTCGCCGCAGGTCATGAGCGCACTCATGCGCTCGGCGTCGAGCGTACCGTCCGGGTTCAGCATGCCGATGACGATGCCGTCCGCACCCAGACCGGCAAAGCGCGCTGCCTGACAGCAGAGCAGTTCAAACTCGTCCTCATCATACAAAAAATCGCCTGCGCGCGGACGCAGCAGCACACGGACGGGAATATCGACCCGTTCGCGCACCATGCAGAACAGATCCTCGTCCGGCGAAAGTCCGCCGAGCGGCAGCGCGGAGCACAGTTCAATGCGGTCCGCCCCTCCCCTTGCTGCGTTTACCGCAGAGCCGACGCTGTCTGCGCAGACCTCGAGCAGTCCAGCCATGCGCATCATCCCTTTCCTTCTCTTTTCCTTACATATTTGATTAAGTATATCACTCCGCAGCGATACGGTCAATGAATTTTTCTCTAAGAAAGCGGTAAATCTGTAAATTCCACTTGCAACCTATCGGAAATTTGATACAATAGATTTGTGCCGTCCGTCCCTGATGGGGACGGCGGAAAAAAGATCGGACGGGGACGCTCCCCGGACCGGGGAGGAGACATGAAAACCTATGAGCAAGGTGGAGCAGTATATCACGAGCATCCCGGACTACCCGAAGGCCGGCATCATCTTCCGTGATATCACGAGCGTACTCAAGGACGCGGACGGACTGCGGCTGGCGGTAGATGAGATGACGGCGAAGATCGGGGATACGGAATTCGATGCGATCGTCGGACTGGAGTCGAGGGGCTTCCTGTTCGGCATGCCGATGGCATACAATCTGCACAAGGCCTTTATTCCGATCCGCAAGAGCGGCAAGCTGCCGCGCGCGACCTCGCGCATCGCGTATGACCTCGAATACGGCTCTGCGGAGATCGAGGTGCACCGCGAGGACATCACGCCGGGACTGCGCGTGGTCATCGTTGACGATCTGATCGCAACGGGCGGCACGCTCGAGGCGGCGGTACATCTGGTGGAGCAGCTGGGCGCGAAGGTCGTCAAGATCGTCTGCCTGCTCGAGCTGAAGGGTCTGCACGGCCGCGACCGCCTGACGTCCTGCCCGACCGAGGCCGTCGTATCCTACGAAGGAAAATAAATCCGTAATCAAGGCGAAAGCCTAAAAATTAAAAGGGGGAAAAACGATGTTTGAACGCATATTCAAGCTATCGGAACACAAAACCACTGTAAAGACCGAAGTCATGGCCGGTATCACTACCTTTATGACCATGGCGTACATCCTCGCCGTAAACCCGAGCGTGCTCGGCTCTACCGGCATGGATACCACCGCGGTCCTGCTCGCGACGGCTCTGGCGTCCTGCCTCGGCACGCTGTGCATGGCATTCATGGCGAACCTGCCGTTCGCGCTGTCTGCCGGCATGGGTCTGAACGCCTTTATGGCGTACACCGTTGTCGCGGGCTACGGCTACTCCTGGCAGGTCGCGCTGCTCGCGGTATTCATCGAGGGTCTGATCTTTATCGTCCTGTCGCTGACCAATGTGCGTGAGGCCATCTTCAACGCCATTCCGCTCACGCTCAAGAAGGGCGTTTCGGTCGGCATCGGCCTGTTCATCGCGTTCATCGGCCTGCAGAACTCTGGTCTGTGCGTAGACTCCGCAACGCTGGTCGGCATCATCAGCTTCCCGGAGAACTTCCACACCGCAGGCATCTGCGCGCTGCTGACCCTCATCGGTCTGTTCTTCACCGCGGTATTCTACACCCGCAAGATGAAGGGCGCCATCCTGTACGGCATCCTGCTGACCTGGATCCTCGGCATGCTCTGCCAGGTGACCGGCCTTTACGTTCCGACGCCGGACGCAGGCTTCTATTCCCTGTTCCCGAGCTGGGGCATGACCGACTTCTCCAAGCTGGGTTTGACCTTCGGTCAGTGCTTCAACGTGGATTTCAGCGCAGTCGGCATCGTAAACTTCATCGTTGTCATCTTCTCGTTCCTGTTCGTTGATATTTTCGATACGCTGGGCACGCTGATCGGCGTTGCGACCAAGGCGAAGATGCTCGATAAGGACGGCAAGCTGCCGGGCATCAAGCCGGCTCTGCTGGCAGACTCCATCGCGACCTCCGCAGGCGCGATCCTCGGCACTTCCACCACCACCACCTTTGTCGAGTCCGCATCCGGCGTCGCTGTCGGCGGCCGTACCGGCCTGACCGCGCTCGTCACCGGCATCCTGTTCCTCGTTTCCACGCTGTTCGCCCCGATCTTCACCGCGATCCCGTCCTTCGCGACGGCTCCGGCGCTGATCATGGTCGGCTTCCTGATGGTCGGCACGGTTACCGAGATCAGCTTCGATCTGGACAACCTCACCGAGTCCATCCCGGCATACCTCGCCATCATCGCGATGCCGCTGTTCTACAGCATCTCCGAGGGCATCTCTCTGGGCGTTATCTCCTATGTCCTGCTCAACCTCGCAACCGGCAAGGGCAAGAAGGTCGCTCCGCTGATGTACGTCCTGGCAGTGCTGTTCGTACTCAAGTATATCTTCCTGTAATAACCATACAGAAAATAAGCAAAGGGGCCGCTCTGCGGCTCCTTTTACTGTCGAAACGGCTTCGGTAACGCGATGTTACCGATCTGTTTCGGCATTCTTTTTATATTCCATTATATCTTCTACCCGGCAGTCGAGGATTTCGCAGAACATTTCAATGGTATGCGTGCTGACACTCTCGTCCCGCTTCAGCCGAGTGATCTGTGCAGGGCTGACTCCATACTTTTTGATCAGCGCATATTGTGAAATCCCCTTTCCCTTCATGGTATCCCAGAGTTTTTCAAAGGAAATCATACATTCAAGCCTCACTTTCTACTTGAATGTTAACCGTATCTGGTGTATATTGATATTAACCAATATCGGTTAATATCAAACAGGAGGAACAAGAATGAAACAGAGAGCTGCGATATTTCTGCTATTCGCCATGCTGCTGCTCAGCGCCTGCGGAGGCGGGACAGACTCGAACGCAAGCAAAACGCAGATTGATGTAAAAGGCGTATTTCTGCTGGAGCCGTCCGACCAGCTCAATTTGTCTGCGGAGGGACTGGACACAGTTCAGCGGTATCTGTTTGCAGTCTACGACGTGGACAACAGTGGAAATGACAGCAACGTGGAGCTGTCGGGCTTCAGCGATGCGGTCGAAGTGACGCTGAACGACACGAACACTTATGAGCAGTGCAGCGGCAGTACGCTGATACGCAATTTTATCGACAACAGCGGCTATACCACGCCGGGCGAATGCGGTACGCTTTGGGGCGGCAGCGAACCGGTCCGCATGATTTCTGCTTTTGCGGTCAATCAGAATGATATGAAAGATGGCTGCACCGCAAAGCTGAACTTTAATCTGTCGCTGAACGCGCAGCTGCGATATACGGCGGAGGTTGCCGGGACAGACATTCAGACGATTGCATGGCCGGACGGCGTTTTTGCGGTCGAGGATGATCCGGATGCATGGCAGCTGGTTCATTCGGTGAAAATTCGTGCGCAGATCTGCAAAAACAGTCTGGAAGCGGCCTCGAGAGCGGAACAGAACCGGGATACCGACACGCGCGACCTGAACTTAACGATATGCAAGTCCGTGCTGGAAGATAATCTGTGGGGTGTGTCCTGTGTTGCGGATAACAGCGTAACAACAGAACTGCCTGTTTTCAGCCTCGCAACCATTCAAGGATGCGAACCGGAGCTTGCAGAGCAGGTCAGCACGGTCAGAGACGCCGTTGAGACCATGCGGAGCGAACTGGCCAAATCCTCGCCAGATTATGATGCGGTAAACAGCGCGCAGAGAACGGCGTACAGCACCCTCAACGCAATGCTCGGATAAACAGACCGGCCGTTGCCGCTGTTTTTTCGTCTGTCTCCGCGCACATCTCCACTGGACGCGCGAACGAAAATATGCTACAATTTCGTTAGTAAAAAAACACGGAGGTGTCGTGCGATGCACAGTACCAGAAAGATCACGGAAGATCTCATTTATGTTGGCGGCAGCGACCGCCGCCTGAGCCGATTTGAAAACCTTTTCCCCATTCCGCGCGGTGTGTCCTACAACAGCTATGTCCTGCTCGATGACAAGACCGTGCTGATGGACACAGCGGACGAGTCCATCAGCCGCCAGTATATCGAAAACGTTGTCCACGCGCTGGACGGCCGCCCGCTCGATTACATGATCGTGCAGCATATGGAGCCGGACCACTGCGCGATGATCGACGCGGTCATGAGCCGCTATCCCGAGGCGAAGATGGTCTGCACTGCAAAGGCGGCGCAGATGTTCGCGCAGTTCTACGACCTCGATGTTTCCGACCGCACGCTCGTCGTCAAGGAAGGTGACAAGCTCTCCACCGGCGAGCATACCCTGCATTTCGTGCTCGCGCCGATGGTGCACTGGCCGGAGGTCATGGTCACCTACGACGAAAAGGACAAGATCCTGTTCTCTGCGGACGCATTCGGCACGTTCGGTGCACTGGCAGGCAATATTTTCGATGACGAGATCACGTTCGACGACGTCTGGATGAACGACGCGCGCCGCTATTACACCAACATCGTCGGCAAGTACGGCGTTCAGGTGCAGGCTGTCCTCAAGAAGGCTGCGGCACTCGATATTCAGATGATCTGCCCGCTGCACGGCCCGATCTGGCGCGAGAACCTCGGTACGCTGCTCGAGAAGTACCAGAAGTGGAGCACCTACGAGCCGGAGGACAAAACCGTCATGATCGCCTATGCGACCATGTACGGCAACACCGAGAACGCGGTGAACGTTCTGGCGAATATGCTCGCGGACAAGGGCGTGAATAATATCGCCATGTACGACGTTTCCGAGACCGACGTCTCCGAGCTCGTCGCAGAGAGCTTCCGGTGCAGCCATATCGTGCTCGCAGCGCCGACCTACAACGGCGGCGTTCAGCCGAAAATGGAGGCATATCTGTCCGACATCAAGGCGCTCGCTCTCCAGAACCGCACCGTCGCCATCATCGACAACGGCACATGGGCGCCGACGGCGGGCAAGCAGATGCGTGCCGTCATCGACACCATGAAGAACATGACCGTGCTCGAAAACCCGATCACCCTCAAGTCGGCCCTCGCAAAGAACCAGCTTGCATCGCTCGATGCACTGGCAGAGGAGCTGGCCTCTCAGGTCAACGCGTAATACGGTTTTTCGCAGTCAAAGCTCCCCCCGGAAACGGCGGGAGCTTTTGTTCTACTCGCCGCCTCCCCCGCATAGGATAGACCAAAAGCAGGAGGGACGTTCCATGATCGTAATTGCGGCAAAGGTTTCGGTAAGAAAAATCCTGGCGTGCGTGCTGGCAGCCGGCACAGTGCTGACAGGGGCGGCTGTGCTCCTGCCGGCGGACGCGCAGCCGGCGGCGGCAGCTTCGGAGAATATGCGCCTGGACGTCAAACTGCGCACGAATGAGCAGCGCGTTGCCCTCTTGCGCGACTGCGGCTGGGAGGTCATCGAGGAGCCGCGCGGAGAACGGGAGGTGCAGATCCCCGAGGAATTTGACGAGGTTTACGAAAGCTATAACCAGATTCAGCTCGCGCAGGGGCTCGACCTCACTCCCTGCCGCGGCAGGCGTGCGACGCTCTACACCTACGAGATCACAAACCACCCGAGCGGCGAGCAGGGCGTTACAGCAAATCTGCTCGTCCGGCGCGGAAAGCTGATCGCGGCCGATGTATCCTCGCCGCAGGCAGACGGCTTCGTGCACGGTCTGCGCGAGCATCCGTCCGAATCGCAGGATACCCCCTGACAGGCCGCCGACAAAATGCACAACTGCTGGAAATCTGTGCAATTCAACGAAAACGTGTTCGACATATTAGCGTATGTATAGAACATTTTCGGGGGATTGCACTTTTTTTATATTTCCCTATTGTGCAAAATGCAAAAAAGCGTTATACTATATTCAGTATTCGATTGGCGGGGGAGACAAAATGCCGAAGATGCGATTGGACAAGCTGCTCAGTCACCTGAACTGCGGCAGCCGAAAAGAAGTGCAGAGCTTCATCCGTGCAGGCCGCGTTGCGGTGAACGGCACGGCGGAGCGCGACCCCGCAGCCAAGGTCGATCCTGATGCGGACCGCGTGTCGCTCGACGGGCGCGAGCAGACCTATCGCGCACAGCGCTACTATATGCTCAACAAGCCGGCCGGCGTCATCACGGCGAGCCGCGACGAGCGGCACGGCACCGTGCTGGAGCTGTTCCCCGAGAGCCTGCGGCGCGGCCTGTTCGCGGTCGGACGGCTCGACAAGGACACCGAGGGCCTGCTGCTCGTGACCGACGACGGTGCGCTCAGCCATGCGCTGATGAGCCCGTCGAGGCACGTTTCCAAGGTCTACGAGGCCGAGCTCGACGGCATGCTCGTCCCCGACGCGGCGGAGCGCTTCGGCGCCGGACTGACACTGCGCGACGGCACGGTCTGCCGCCCGGCGCTGCTCGAGCTGCTGCCGGACGAGCGCGTGCGCGTGACGCTGCACGAGGGCAAGTACCATCAGGTCAAGCGCATGATCGCGGCGTGCGGCGCAACGGTCACGTTTCTGAAGCGTGTGCAGCTCGGCGGCGTGCGGCTTGACGAAAGCCTTGCGCCAGGCGAATTCCGCGAGCTGACCGAGGAGGAGCTTGGCGCGCTGCGGCCGCCGGACGGCCTGTAAAAGAAAGGCCGAAACCGGCGTCTGCCGAAAAATCGACAAAAAATTTTAAATATTTTGTACAAAAACGCGGAGACATGTGATATAATGTCTTAAAATACACACGAAACACAGAATGTTCTTGTAGAGAATGTTCATAGAGGGAACATCGAACGGCGCGGGAGAGCGCCGTTTGCATGACAGAAGAAGTTGAAAAAGACGGGAAAGGTGATGGAAATGGCTTCGAGATTGTTCCAGTCGATTGTTTTACAGATGAAGGACACGGTGGATCGCACCATTGGCATTGTGGATGCGAGCGGCGCGGTCGTCGCGTGCACCGATCTGCCCCGTATCGGTGAAATGCGCGAGGAGGCGATCACTGAGCTGGGCTTCGCAGGAGAGATCGTCCGGTTCGGCGGTTATACCTACCATATTACGGGAGACCGTTCCTCGCGTCTGGAGTATGCGGTATTCGTGCAGGGCGAGGATGAGCTGGCGCGCAGCATCTGCTCGCTGGTGGCTGCAGCCTCGCGTTCGGTCTTGGCATGGTCCAGGAAGTTCTTGTAGCCCTCTGCAAAAGCGGCGGCCTTTTCCTTCACGTCGGGCTGCTTGTCGGCAGCGTATTCCGGCTTATAGAGCAGCTGCTCTGCATACTGCTTGGCAGAAAGTTTTTCACTCATGGTTGACATTCTCCTTACTTTTATCAATTTCCCGCGTAGATGCGCTGATACGCACCATAGCAGGAGGTGATCTTGTTTACATAGTGGTTCATCTGACTGTAGGGGAAGCCCTGCAGCGTCTGGCCGTCGGCCGAGTGCTCTTCCATCCGCAGCAGATTGTCCACAGTGCCCCAGCCGCTGTGGTAGGCGGCTGCAGCGGTGGCCACATCACCGTTGTAGCGTTCGAGACACAGATGCAGGTAGTAGCACCCGAAGCGGATGCTCGTGTCCGGGTCGTACAGGTCTGCAAAAGCCAGATCCTCGTCCGCCGCGATCTTGCTGCGCAGCCAGAGGAAGGTCTCTTCGGTCATCTGCATCAGGCCGCGGGCGTCCACACTGGAAGTGGCCACCGGGTCAAAACCGCTTTCGGTACGGATAAAGGCATCCACCAGAAGCGGGTCCAGGTTGTAAGTCTGCGCCCACTGGTCCACCAGCTGTTCATACTTGCGGGGGTACAGCAGCTGTTCGGCCCGGTGCCACAGGTGCGGGGCTGCCACAAGCAGCACCAGCGCCAGCAGGCACAAAATCAGCAGGCGCAGCCGACGCTTGCGGCGTCGCTGCTGCGCACGGCGGCGGGCTGCTGCGCGGGCCATGCGGCGTTCATGGGCGGCAGCCGGGTCATACTGCGGCATGCCGTTGGAGTCTTTTTCAAATCGTTCGTTCAAAACCGGTGGGACGCACCTCCTTCTGTCTGAAGTGCGATGCACAGCTGCTCTGCAGCAGCCTGCAGGGCGGCAAGGTCTGCGTCGTTGTGCAGAACGTAATCCGCCTGTGCGGTCAGCTCTGCTTCCGGCGTCTGGGCGTTGAGACGGCGGCAGGCCATTTCAGGTGCGATGCCGTCCCGTGCTACGATGCGGGCCACACTGGTTTCAAAGGGCGCTGTGACCACGCATAGCCGGTCACACTCCGCCTGTGCCGCCGTGCCCACAATGACGGCACCGTCCAGCACGAAGAGCGGTGCCCCGGCCTCCTGTGCCGCCTGCTTTGCCGCCCGGATGCGGCGCACGATCTCCGGGTGGGTCAGACCGTCCAGCGCGGCCTTGCCTTCCGGCGTGGCAAAGGCGCGGTCTGCCAGCAGGCGGCGATCCAGTGTGCCGTCTGCTTTTAAGATGTCTGCCCCGAACCGCCCTGCCAGCGCGGGCAGCAGCGGCGAGCCGGGCAGCAGGATCTCGCGGCTGATCTGGTCAGCATCGGCCAGCGGCACGCCGTGGCCCGCAAACACTGCCGTGACCGTGGACTTGCCGCAGCCGCTGCGGCCGGTGATGCCCAGCGTGATCATAGGTCGATCACCCGGAAGGCCGCCGCGCGGATCAGGCGGTTGTACACCGCCATGGACAGGCCGTCCTTCTGGGGGCAGCGGGCATAAACGATGCCGTCGCCTTGCTCATCCAGTGCCCGCAGTGAGCGGAAGATGTGCTTTGCCTGGTCGGCACCGTCGCCCTCGCGACCATACTCCACACAGGGCACGCCCAGCTTTTCAGCTTCGCCGGTGAAGCACAGGCAGCTGGGATTCTGGTCCATGTGGGCGTCCACATAGGGCTTGAACTGTTTAAAGGTGCCATTGAGCAGGGTTACGTCTGCTTTCGGGGCATAGTGCTTGTACTTCATGCCGGGGCTGCGCACCACAGCGCCTTCCGGCAGCTTTTCCAGAATGGCCTTGGACACTTCTACCTCTTCGCCGAGGGCACGCTCCAGATCCTCCAGCGTGATGTGGCCGGGGCGGAACAGGGTGGGCTTGTCGCCCACCACCGACACTACCGTGCTCTCCACGCCCACGTCACACTCGCCGCCGTCCAGAATGAGGGGCAGGCGACCGTCCATATCGGTAAAGACATCCTGCGCATTGGTGGGGCTGGGCTTGCCGGAGAGGTTGGCACTGGGGGCTGCAAAGGCGCAGCCGCTCTGCTCGATGACCGCACGGGCCACCGGGTGGCTGGGCATGCGGATGCCCACCGTGTCCAGACCGGCGCAGCACTCGGCTGCCACCTCCGGGCCGCGGGGCATGATGATGGTGAGGGGGCCGGGGCAGAAGGCCGCCATCAGCAGCTGGGCACGCTCCGGCACCTCGCTGACCAGACCCGGCAGCATCTCCGGGCCGGTGACATGGACGATCAGGGGATTGTCCTGCGGGCGGCCCTTGGCCACAAAGATCTTCTTCACAGCCTCGCCGTTGCGGGCATCGGCAGCAATGCCGTAAACCGTCTCGGTGGGCAGGGCCACCAGCTCACCGTTCTGCAGCAGGGCAGCGGCTTTTTCAATGCTCTTTTCGTCCGATGCGGGCAAAATTTCAGTTTTCATTTCCATACGGATCATCGTTCTTTCTATCTGTAAAGTATTTGTGCTTTTCAGCATTTATCGACAGGATATCGTTTTATTTTCAAAGCCACATTTCAGCCCTGCTCGTTGAGCTTTTGCAGCTTTTCGGCCTGTTCGCGGGTGGCCAGTGCGTCGATCAGCTCGTCCAGATTGCCGTCCATGATCTTGGAAAGATTGTGCACGGTCAGGCCGATGCGGTGGTCGGTGCAGCGGTCCTGCGGGAAGTTGTAGGTGCGAATCTTCTCGCTGCGGTCTCCGGTGCCCACCTGGCCCTGACGATCGGCATTGATGGCATCCTGCTGTTCCTTCTGCTTCTGGGCCAGCAGGCGGCTGCGCAGGATCTCCAGCGCCTTGTCCTTGTTCTGGAACTGGCTGCGCTCGTTCTGGCACTC
>ERZ1108170.465-NODE-465-length-32460-cov-4.194044_pt1 | contig 32460 bp, 34 predicted proteins | sample MGYA00403705_ERZ1108170 | MGnify/ENA primary metagenome ERZ1108170 (study PRJEB35170, sample SAMEA104062422) | human gut metagenome | biome: human gut; feature: human-associated habitat; material: faeces | place: Denmark | collected 2012-06-15 ...
CAAGCGATCCTTCACGTTATACATCTTTTACGATCCCGGATTACCAGGCAGGTGAGTTTACCAGCCTGCAGCATGATTTTGCCACATCCGAGAATCTGACTGTAGTAGATCACGTCGGAAACACATATGTGAAACAGATCATGGTGCATGTGACCGATACAACACCGAAAAAGATCACACAGATGGACCTGACCGGAGTTACCCGGTTCATCAACAGCAAATATTATAAAAAGCCGTTTGAAGAGGGTGGACTGGAAGATAATTCCATCTGGAAAGTTGATCCGGAATATAAGGCAGCACTGGAAGCAGCATTAAACAATATGGATCATGATACACCGGTGGAAACCTATGTATTTTCAAAGGAAACGATCAAAAAGATGAAACAGTATGTGGAAACTCACGGAATCGGCAACAGCAAAGAACCGGATGCATTGAGAAACTTCTATAATCTGTTCCTTGCACCAAATAAGAAATAGAGAATAAAACATCAATATTTCCCTTTACAATTCCTGCCATAGGGCGTAAATTAAAGAGTGCTGGAATCATTTTCCGACAGTAAAAATAAGGAGGTTTACAATGGCAAAAGAATTGTTAAAACGAAGCGAAGTAAAAGAAGAATATACATGGAATTTAAAAGATATGTATGCGTCCGATGAGGACTGGAAAAAAGATCTGGATGAGATTGACAAGATCCTGGATGAAATCGGAAAGATGGAAGGTAAAGTAGCTGCTTGTGCGCAAAATCTGTTATTTGTATTAGAACGCGCAGCTAAGGCAGAGGAAAAACTGGATTATGATTTTAATTATGCAGAGCGTCTGTTTGATGAAGACCAGAAAAATACGGCACATCAGGCAATGTCCCAGAAAATGTATTCTATGCTGACGAAGGTGTCAAGCCAGACTGCATTTGTCGTTCCGGAGATCCTTGCAATGGATGAGGCTGTTCTGGAAGGATACTATAAAGAACTTCCAGAGTTAGAACTTTACCGTAAACAGATCGAGGAAATCGAGCGTACCAAGGCACATACACTTTCTGCTGAAATGGAAAAACTGGTAGCGATGACAGGCGATATGGCGGAGACATCCGGACAGGTATATTCCATCATCAACAACGCTGATTTTGTATTCCCGGAGATCAAAGATGAAGATGGAGATACAGTGAGACTGTCCCATGGCAACTTTGTACCATTTGAAGAGTCTGCAGACCGCCGTGTGCGTAAGGATGCATTTGAGGGATTTTATGGTGTGTATAAACAGTATGCAAACACACTTGCAGCGCTATATAACGGTCAGGTGAAACAGCAGATTTTTTATGCAAATGCAAGACATTATAATTCGACGCTGGAAGCAGCAGTGGATGCGAATAATGTTTCACCGGCTGTTTATCAGAACCTGATTGATACAATCAATAAGAATATGGATAAAATGCACCGCTATGTGCGTCTCCGCAAAAAATGCCTTGGCGTGGATGAATTGCATATGTATGACGTTTATACCCCAATGATCGCAGATGCAGCAAAGAAGATTTCTTTTGAGGAAGCAAAAGAAACCGTGTTAAAGGCATTAGCACCACTTGGAGAAGACTACGTTGCAAAAGTAAAAGAGGGATTTGAAAGTCGCTGGATCGATGTTTATGAAAATGAAGGAAAGAGAAGTGGTGCTTATTCTGCCGGTGCTTACGGCTCACATCCATATGTACTGTTAAATCATAATGATACGCTTGATAACATGTTTACGTTGGCACATGAGATGGGGCACGCGATGCATTCTTACTATTCGAACGAAGCACAGCCTTATATTTATTCCCAGTATAAAATTTTTGTCGCAGAGGTGGCATCTACCTGCAACGAAGTACTTTTGATGGAATATCTTCTGAAAAATACAACGGATAAAAAAGAGCGCGCTTATCTGCTCAATCATTATCTCGACAGCTTTAAAGGAACCGTTTATCGCCAGACTATGTTTGCAGAGTATGAAATGTTAAGCAATAAGATGGTGGAAGAGGGAGAAAGCCTGACTGCTGAGACTTTAAATAAACTGTATTATGATTTGAACCGCAAGTATTTTGGACCGGATATGGTATCAGATCCTGAGATTGCTTACGAATGGGCAAGAATCCCTCATTTTTACTATAATTTCTATGTATATCAGTATGCAACGGGATTTTCTTCGGCAGTTGCACTGGCACATGGAATCTTAAAAGAGGGAGCACCTGCGGTAGAACGTTATAAGAAGTTTTTATCCGGTGGCTGTTCTGCCTCTCCGGTTGAGTTGCTTAAGATCGCCGGTGTCAACCTTGAAACACCAAAGCCAATCCAGGAGGCACTGGATGTATTTGGGGAAGTGCTTGATGAAATCGAGGCGCTGCTTGCGTAATCATGAATAACCGGTGGAAAATTGTGGAATACTATATCTATACAAGAACAAAACAGGAGGATTTTGTTTTGAAACAGATAGAAGTATTGATCGATGCACCGGAAAAAGCAAAGAAGCTGTGTCATATCTTAAGTGGCCATAAAGGAGCGTTTGACCTTGCAAAAGGCAGATATACCGTAGATGGAAAATCAATCATCGGAATCTGTACGATGGATCTGTCAAAACCTCTGACACTGACCATACATGAGGAAGATGATACTGTGATGGAGGAAATCCGTGAATTTGTGGTAAAAGGAAGATAACACATTTACCTGAAAACACGGGACTGTAAATAACCGAATAAAAAGACAGTAACAATCGAAAGTAAGTTGTTACTGTCTTTTTTGTTTTGTGCCTGTGGCAGTTTTTCTGTTAAAGATAACATCGTATTTCTTTGGCAAGATTTTCCTCAAGATGGATCAGTTCTTTGCAAAATCCCTGGGCCTGTTTGTCCGCGGCCGCATACTGATTATAATAGCGGCAGAGTGATTTGACACCCATATTGCAGCCTTCGGTCAAAAGATCAGCACACACAGCATCACTTTCCTCAACTGCTAACTTGGCATTTGTTTTCAGCCAGGACATTCCTTTTGCAAGCGCATTTGGTTCTTTTGCCGGATCATCGCATTTTTCTAACTGTGCATGGATCTCATTCCCGAGACGCGCATGTTTTTCTTTAGATGCCAGGATGATATTTTTAAAATCTGCATCTGAAATTTTATCACAGATCTCATCCATGGAATAAACTGCCATTTTTGTACCGGCATTACATTCCCGCAGTAATTTTACAGTATCTCCGTTTAACATATAGAATCCCTCTTTTTCATGATTTTTATATATTCGCAATAATAGAATGCAAAACATACATTCTGTTGTTTAATATGTCTTGAAACAGGATGAATTATGTATTGTTTCAGAAGTACAAAACATTTTTTTGAAAAATAAAAGTAGAAAACTTTACATGATTTCAAACATGTGTCTTGTCATATGTAATGATAAGTGGTATACTACGAAAAGTTTCAGCAAAAATCTGAAATGTATGGGCAAAAAAATTGAGAGAGAGTTAAGAGGGCGTATGATAAGTTTGGAAGAATTAGAAGAGTGGAAAAAGAAAAGAGATGCTGTGATCCTGGCACATTATTATGTGAGACCGGAAGTACAGGCACTTGCCGATTATATCGGAGATTCTTATTTTTTGAGCAAAAAGGCGACAGAGCTTGCGAATAAAACGATCGTGCTCTGTGGTGTGACGTTTATGGGCGAGAGCGCGAAACTGTTAAATCCGGATAAGACGGTATTGATGCCGGATCTGGCTGCAGACTGCCCAATGGCACATATGGTGACGAAAGAGACGGTGCAGGCGGCGAGAGAACAGTATGATGATCTTGCGGTTGTCTGCTACATCAACTCCACGCAGGAAATCAAATCGTGGTCTGACGTATGCGTGACTTCTGCAAATGCAGTAAAGATTGTAAAAAATCTGCCAAACAAACATATTTTGTTTATCCCGGACCGGAATCTGGCACATTTTGTTGCGGCAGCAATACCGGAAAAAGAATTTATTTACAACGAAGGATTTTGCATTGTACACGAATTTATGCAGGTGGAGGAATTGCTCGATTTAAAGGCAGAACATCCAGATGCAAAAGTTTTAGTTCACCCGGAATGTAACCATAAAATTATTGAAATCGCTGATTTCATCGGTTCAACAAGTGGAATCATTAATTTTGCCGGTGAGAGCAGAGATAAAGAATTTATTATTGGAACGGAATGCGGGGTTCTTGCGAAATTAAAGGAACGCAGACCGGATGCATCGTTTTATTTCCCGGAAACAACACCTACCTGTGTGAATATGAAAAAAATTACACCGGAAAAAGTACTTCATGTATTAAAAACAGGGGAAAATGAGATCCATGCGAAACCAGAAACGGAAGAAGCAGCAAAAAATGCGTTGGCAAGAATGTTGGAACTTGCCGGAAAGTAGAGTGGAAATTATGAAAAATCTGTATTACGATGTAGTGATTGCTGGATGCGGTGTGGCAGGACTTTATGCGGCGTTGAATCTGCCGAAGGAAATGAACATTTTAATGCTTTCAAAAGAAGATTTAGAAAGCTGCGACTCCATGCTTGCCCAGGGAGGCATTTGTGTATTGCGGGATGAATCTGATTACGATTCTTATTTTGAGGATACCATGCGGGCGGGGCATTATGAAAACCGGAAGGAAAGCGTTGATATCATGATCCGTTCCAGCCGGGATGTGATCAATGACCTGCTAAGATTCGGCGTCCGTTTTGCCAAAAATCCGGATGGAAGCCTTGCATATACCAAAGAGGGGGCACATTCCCGTCCAAGAATCTGCTTCCATGAGGATATTACGGGAAAGGAAATCACGACTACATTGCTTTCCCATGTGAAAAAAATGTCCAACGTGACGATACTTACATATACGACTATGACGGATATTTTACAGGAAGATGGTAAATGTACCGGTATGATCGCAGAGACAAAAGATGGTGAAATACTTCATATCCACGCAGAAAATACAATTATGGCAACCGGAGGAATTGGCGGTCTCTATGAACATTCCACAAATTTTCCGCTTCTGACCGGGGATGCGTGCCGGATTGCAAAAGAACATGGTGTTGAACTTGAACATATGGACTATGTGCAGATCCATCCGACCTGTCTCTACAGCAAAAAGCCGGGCAGAAGTTTCCTGATCTCAGAGTCGGCGAGAGGGGAAGGGGCAATTCTTTTAAATCACAAGGGTGAACGTTTTGTCAATGAACTTCTTCCGAGAGATGTTGTGACAAAAGCGATTTGGGAAGAAATGAAAAAAGAAGGTGTGGATCATGAATGGATTTCTTTTGCACATGTCCCAAAAGATATTATTTTAAAACATTTTCCACACATTTATGAGAAATGCTTAGAAGAAGGATATGATCTTTTGAAAGAACCGGCACCGATCGTACCGGCACAGCACTATTTTATGGGTGGTGTCCATGTGGACAGGGACTCCATGACAACGATGCCACATCTTTATGCAGTCGGAGAAACGAGCTGTAACGGTGTCCACGGTAAGAACCGTCTTGCAAGTAACAGCCTGTTAGAGAGTCTTGTTTTTGCCAGACGGGCAGCAGTAAAAATACAAAATAAAGAGAAAGGAAATAAAAATCATGAACTTAAATCCAATTACTATGCAGCTTGTTGCTGATAAATATATCCGTCTTGCATTAGAGGAAGATATTCACAGTGAGGACGTATCCACAAACGCAGTGATGCCGGAATACAGGGCCGGAGAGGTGGAACTGATCTGCAAACAGGATGGTGTGATCGCAGGACTGCCGGTATTTGAACGTGTATTTACCATGCTGGATGCGGATACAAAAGTAGAGTGGGCGCAAAATCAGGATGGTATACAGGTAAAAGATGGGGATCTTGTAAAAAAAGGACAGCTTCTTGCTACGGTAAAGGGAGATGTGCGGGTTCTTTTATCCGGAGAGCGTACAGCTCTTAATTATCTGCAGCGTTTAAGTGGTATTGCAACATATACACATCAGGTTGCACGGTTATTAGAGGGCAGCAGCACAACATTACTTGATACAAGAAAGACAACACCATGCATGCGTATTTTCGAGAAATATGCCGTATGTGTGGGAGGCGGACAGAATCATCGTTACAATTTATCGGACGGTGTTCTGCTCAAAGATAATCATATTGATGCGGCAGGCGGTGTAAAAGAAGCTATTCTTGCTGCAAAAGCATATGCTCCGTTTGTCCGTAAGATCGAGGTAGAGACAGAAAATCTTGACATGGTAAAAGAAGCCGTGGAAGCAGGTGCGGATATTATCATGCTCGATAACATGACACCGGAACAGATGTCGGAGGCAATCCGGCTGATCGACGGCAGAGCAAAAACAGAGTGCTCCGGAAATATCACAAAAGAGAATATCAAAACGATCACAGCACTCGGAGTGGATTATGTTTCCAGCGGTGCCCTGACACATTCAGCACCGATCTTAGATATCAGCCTGAAACATTTGAAAGTAACAGATTCCCTTCAGTAACGCTTGTAAAAATAGACAGATTCAGCTAAAATAAATGCAGAGTCAAAAAGGAGAGGATCGCAAATGGAAAAAGAAATGACCGGAGCAGACAGAAGAAAAGAAATCCTGTCTATGATACGTGATGCAGATACACCGGTATCCGGCACGGCACTTGGAAGAAAAACAGGTGTCAGCAGACAGGTCGTAGTGCAGGATATTGCACTTCTCCGCACACAGGGGTATCCGATTATTTCTACTGCAAGAGGTTATCTGCTGGATGAACCAAAACAGGCAGTCAGGATATTTAAAGTATGCCATACCAATGAACAGGTGGAGGATGAACTGACTACGATCGTTGATCTTGGGGGATGTGTGGTCAATGTCATGGTCAATCACCGCGTTTATGGGAAATTAGATGCTCCGCTAAATATCAAAAGCAGGCGAGATGTGCAGAATTTTATGGATGATTTAAAGACAGGAAAGTCGACACCACTTCTCAATGTGACGTCCGGATATCATTTTCATAAGATCAGCGCTGAGAGTGAAGAAGTGTTAGATGAGATAGAGGAAGCACTCAAAAAGAAAGGCTATCTTGCGGAATTACTTCCGTATGAACAGTAAGAAAATAATATTGCTACCCAAAAAGATGTTGTCAGTCGACAACATCTTTTTTTTGTGAGGTAAAATAATCTACCAATTCATAGACTAATATAGCTTCGCGTTCAGAAAGTGTGGAAATATCAATGGTATTATTTTGTTCTAAATCCAGTAAAAAATCTGTAGAAACATGAAAAAGTAAGGCGAGTTCGATCAGGTAAGTGGTAGATGGAACGGAAATGCCCATTTCCCATGCATTGACACTGCTGCGCGTGATGTTTAACTTTTTTGCAAGCTCTGTCTGTGTCAGATGGCTTGCTTCCCGTAAACGTTTAATTTTGTCTGCAATCATACATACCTCCATGTGTATGTGTATAGTATTCTATACAAAATGATATTGCATTATCAAAAAGATATTTTAAATTGACACAAATAAAAGCGGAACTTGATGCGGATCTTGCCAGTGATCTTGTTTTTGCAGAATATGTTTCAGAAGAAAAAAATCCGGTCCCGACAGGCTGGTGCTACTCTACAGATTTGAGAGTTTTAAATATACAGCTGATATTTGCTCCATTATTTTATCTGACACAGAACTGGCATATGATAAGAGTGGTGGGAACCTTACTTTGCCTTGCGATTATGATCGGATCTTATGCATGGCTTGCATACAATTTGGAAGTGTCTTATTTTCCTGTGATGGCAGTTTTGTTTCTGTGCCCGCTTTCTAAAGAATATATTTATGTTGTATTGTGCGGGGCAGCATATACACCGCATATTACAATTTCTTTTCTGACTGTTGGAACATTCCTGTATCTCTGGAAACACTCTGTCAGTGAAAAGAAAAATAGAATCATATTGCTGTTTTTAGAGTTATTGTCATTTGGAGCAGGACTGGCCGGATACAGACAGCTTTTGGTATGCTATATTCCATTTATGATTACTGCAGGATTATTCTGGATGTTTTCGCCGAAAAATAAAGAGTATATAAAACTTGCCATGCTGGCAGTGTCGGCACTTATCTGTGCTATGATTGGTAATTTTGTGAATACCAGATGGTGTATGACAAAATATAATGTTACCAATTATAGCCTGATTCATTTGAAAGATTTTTCATTTGACAGGTTTGAAATGGTAATAAACGGATGGCTCAGTAACCTTGGGTATAAATCTGGGGTGGATCTGTTCAGTGCAGAGGGACTTTTCGGAAATGCATTTTTTGTAATTATCTTTTTAACTGTTGGCGCAGCAATTTTATTTGCCTGGAAACACCAAAGGCAGTGTGACAAAAAACAAATGCTGGTGATTGTGTACTTCCTGTGCATGGCGGTTGTATTCTTAATGCTGTATCTGTTTACGGATGTTTATTATGAAAGCAGATATTTATTGCCGGTAACGATATGGATCGTTCCTGTGATCGCCATTTTATTTCAAAATGAAAATAAAAAAATCTGTACTGCGATGGCAGGTATATTGATGATATCCTGCCTGATCACAGCGTTTTCATATTATAACAGGACTATTATAAATTCGAACGAAGAATATGAAAATATGGCGCAGATATTGCAGGAGAATGATATGCATGAAGGCTATGCTACTTTCTGGCATGCGAATCTGCTGACGGAGATCAGTAATGGAAGTGAAGAAGTCTGGCACTGCGAAATCCAGAATGACCAGTTTATGATACAGAATGTAAGACCGTGGCTCCAGAAAAAAGAACATGGATTGCGGACTCCGGAAGGAAAATGTTTCATATTACTGTCCAAAGAAGAGAATGATGAACTTGCCTTTACAAAAAAACAAAAAAAATCCCATGTGTTATATCAGTCAGATCAGTTTGTGATATATGGATTTGAAAATTATGAGGAATTGTCAGGATATGTATCATCACGCTAAGATTAAGGAACACAGTCTGAAATTATGGGCTGAAATTATGGGAAAATAAAAAAATCCGGGATATTGACTTGAAATCAAAATCGCTTTATAATAAAATCACTTATGCATACGGGAAAGAGATGAAAACGTGATGCATAAGTGATTTTTACGTGACAGGTTATTTTGCAGAAACGGAGAAAGATATGATAAAAAGTATGACGGGTTTTGGCCGGTGTGAATTTGCGGACGAAAACCGTAAATTTACGGTAGAGATAAAGGCTGTAAATCACCGTTATCTCGATGTCAATATCAAGATGCCGAAAAAGTTAAACTTCTTCGAGAGTGCGATCCGTACTTTGTTAAAAGAGTATATGGAACGCGGTAAGGTTGATATTTTTATCAGCTATGAAGATTATACGCAGGATAATGTTTCATTGAAATATAATGAAGCACTTGCAGCCCAGTATCTGACCTATCTGAATCGTATGGCAGAAAAGTTCGGACTTGATAATGACGTTCGTGTGAGTACGCTTTCAAAGTATCCGGAAGTGTTTACGATGGAGGAACAGGGCATTGACGAGAAATCGCTGTGGCTCGGACTTGAAAAAGCGATCCGTGGTGCGGCAGAACAGTTTGTGGAGAGCAGAATCAGGGAGGGAGAACACTTAAAGAAAGATTTATGTGAGAAACTTGATGGCATGCTTTCTTATGTCGACTTCATTGAGGAACGTTCCCCTGTGATCATTAAGGAGTACAAAGAACGGTTAGAGGCTAAGGTGGCAGAACTGTTGGGAGACCGCCAGATCGATGATGCGAGAATCGCGACAGAAGTAACAATCTTTGCAGATAAGATCTGCGTGGATGAAGAGACCGTCAGACTGCGCAGCCATATCAAGAGTACGAAAGATACCTTAGAAGCTGGTGGCAGCGTGGGAAGAAAACTTGACTTTATTGCACAGGAGATGAACCGCGAGGCAAATACCATCCTTTCTAAGACGAATGATCTTGCGATCTCTGATATTGGTATCAGTTTAAAGACAGATATTGAAAAGGTCAGGGAACAGATCCAGAATATAGAATAGGGACAGGTGGTATATGGCAAAGCTAATGAATATTGGATTTGGCAATATGGTCAATACCGATAAGATTGTCTGCATTGTATCTTCAGATTCGGCACCGGCAAAGCGAATGGTGCAAAAGGGAAAAGAACAGGAAAATCTGATTGATGCGACACAGGGGCGCAGAACCAAAAGCGTCATTTTTACAGAAAATAACAAAATCATTTTATCAGCATTGCAGCCGGAGACGCTTGCCGGCAGATTTAATGGCAATGCCACAGAGGTATATGATGATACGAAAGAATAGAGGAATCCTTACCGTGGTGTCCGGATTTTCCGGCTCGGGAAAAGGAACCATCATGAAAGAATTAATGAAAAAATATGCTGACAGCTATGCATTATCCATTTCGGCGACGACAAGAAATCCAAGACCGGGTGAAACGGATGGTGTGGAATATTTTTTCCGCACAAAAGAGCAGTTTGAGCAGATGATAAAAGAAGATGCACTGATCGAATATGCACAGTTTGTCGGTAATTATTATGGAACACCAAGAGCATATGTGGAAGAACAGTTAGAAGCTGGAAAAGATGTTATCTTAGAGATCGAGATTCAGGGAGCATTGAAAGTCAAAGAAAAATTCCCGGATACATTGCTTTTATTTGTGACACCGCCGAGTGCCGAAGAATTAAAAAATCGTCTGATAGGCAGAGGAACAGAGACCATGGACGTGATTGAGTCAAGACTCGCAAGAGCCGTTGAAGAGGCGGAGGGAATTGAGTCCTATGACTATCTTGTGGTCAATGATGTGTTAGAAGATTGTGTCGAAGAGGTTCATCAGATCATTCAGAATGAACATTACCGTGTAAACCGTAATGAGTCGGCAATACAGGAAATGCGCAGTGAATTAAAAGCATTTTCAAAATAATTAGTCCATGACACAGATAAAAATCTGTAGCATAAATATAAGAATCTAGGAGCGGGAGACCGCCATATGCGCAATGCGCTAAGAAAGGGGAATTATTATGATACATCCATCTTATGTAGAATTAATGAAAGTAGTAAACGACGGTGTAGAGATTGGTGAGGAGCCGGTTGTAAACAGCCGTTATTCCATTGTGATCGCTGCAGCAAAAAGAGCACGCCAGATCATCGCTGGAGATGAGCCGATGGCAGAGAAAAAAGTTTGTCCGAAACCATTATCTATTGCAGTAGAAGAACTTTACGAAGGAAAGGTAAAAATTTTACCGGAGTCATCGGATGAAGAATAATTTAAAACTTTTATTTGTATCACTCGGATGTGATAAAAATCTGGTTGACACAGAGTTTATGCTTGGTATGTTAAGAGACGATGGAATCGAAATGACAGATGATGAGCAGGAAGCGGATATTATCATTGTCAATACCTGCTGCTTTATCAATGATGCAAAAGAGGAAAGCATCAATACGATTCTTGAGATGGCTGAATTGAAAAAAGAAGCCAGATTAAAGTCTCTGATTGTGACTGGATGTCTTGCACAGCGTTATAAAGAGGAAATCGTGAAAGAGATTCCGGAAGTGGATGCAATTCTTGGCACAAATTCCTATGAAGATATCGTAAACGCAGTACACCAGTCCTTAGAGGGCAAACATTACGAGAATTTCAAGACGTTAGAGGGACTTCCGACGCTGCACACCAAACGTTCTGTGACAACAGGCGGACATTTTGCATATCTGAAAATTGCAGAAGGTTGCAACAAACGCTGTACTTACTGTATCATTCCATATATCCGTGGTAATTACCGCAGCGTTCCGATGGAAGATCTGATTGCACAGGCAAAAGAGCTGGTTGCTGCAGGAGCAAAAGAACTCATTCTGGTTGCCCAGGAGACGACGCTCTACGGAGTCGATCTCTATGGTGAGAAGTCACTGCACCGTTTGTTAGATGAATTAAATAAAATCGAAGGTCTGTTCTGGATCCGTATTATGTATTGCTATCCGGAAGAAATATATGAAAACCTGATTGATGCCATGATCCGCAACAAAAAAGTATGCCATTATCTGGATATCCCGATCCAGCATGCAAATGACACCATATTAAAACGTATGGGACGAAGAACGAGTAATGCAGATCTTGTAAGGATCATTACACATTTACGTGAGCGCATCCCGGATATTACGCTGCGTACGACACTGATCTGTGGTTTCCCGGGTGAAACACAGGAAATGCATGAGGAACTGATGCAATTTATCAATGACATGGAATTTGACCGCCTTGGTGCTTTTACCTATTCACCGGAAGAGGGAACACCCGCTGCAGAATTTACCGATCAGGTGGATGAAGAACTGAAAAAAGACTGGCAGGCAGATGTCATGGAATTGCAGGAAGAGATTATTTTTGATAAAAATGAGACCATGAAAGGCAGAGAATTATATGTTTTCATTGAAGGAAAAGTGAGCGATGAAAATGCATATGTTGGAAGAACTTACCGTGATGCACCGGATGTGGATGGTTACATTTTTATTAATACAGAGGAAGAACTCATGACAGGCGACATTGCAAAAGTACGTGTGACAGGCGCTTATGAGTATGATCTTATTGGAGAATTAATCTAGTGTACTGTATCACTGACATTTCGCCAAATAACTTGTATAAGTTTTCATCTGCTGCGTTGTCGTCAATCGACGTAGCCACCGCTACGCCTCATTCCTCCGCCTTGCAGACTGAAAATTTATCCTGCGTTATTTAGCTGAAAGTCAATGATACAGTACACTAGTATACTAGCAGTATTTAAAATTTATTGTGCAGAAATGGAGAGTGTAAATTATGAATTTGCCAAATAAACTGACGGTAATGCGTATGATATTGATTCCGTTTTTTGTTTTCTTTATGCTTGCTCCGTATTTTGAAGGTTATGGCAACTATATTGCAGTAGCTATTTTTATCATTGCAAGTCTTACAGATATGCTGGATGGAAAAATTGCAAGAAAGTACAATCTGGTTACTGATTTTGGAAAATTTATGGATCCTCTGGCAGACAAGCTGCTTGTCTGCTCTGCAATGATCTGTCTGATTGAAAAAGGACAGCTTGCAGCCTGGATCGTTATTATTATCATTGCAAGAGAATTTATTATCAGTGGCTTTCGTCTGATCGCTGCGGATAATGGGATTGTGATCGCAGCCAGCTACTGGGGAAAATTTAAAACAGTTTTTCAGATGCTGATGGTGATCGTATTGATTTTAGACATTCCAAATCAGTTCTTTGCAGTGCTTGGCACGGTTCTTACATACATTGCATTGGTACTTACGGTTGTATCCCTGATCGATTATATTGCCAAGAATAAAAATGTTTTAAAAGAGCAGAAATAGGAGAATAGCAGTTGGCTGAACATGTATATGATTCCAGTGATTCCCGTATCGGTAAAAATACGGTACAGGAACCGCTGGAATATTCCATTTATAGTTTGTTAAAAAAATATCAAATTACGATTACAACAGCGGAGTCTGCCACTGGCGGGATGATTGCATCTACGCTGATCAATGTTCCGGGAATTTCAGAATTTTTTACGGAAGGTTATGTGACATATTCGAATGAAGCAAAAGTAAAAATGATCCATGTTTCACCTGAGACAATCGATACCTATGGCGTAGTGAGCAGTGAGACAGCCGCAGATATGGCAGCCTCTGCCGCAAAAACAGCGCAGACGATGGCAGCGGTATCTGTAACAGGTGTTGCGGGACCGGATGGAGGAACCAAAGAATGCCCGGTCGGACTGGTTTTTATTGGCTGTTATTTAAATGGAAAAACAGTAACAGAGCGTCATATGTTTTCCGGTGACCGCATGGATGTAAGAAAGAGTGCTGCAAAAAGTGCACTTTCCCTGTTAAAAAAATGTATAGAAGAAACGTATGCAGCGTGAGAATGGAGATTAATATGAGAATTATTGCAGGAACAGCGAGAAGCCTTCCTTTAAAAACTGTAGAAGGACTTGATACCAGACCTACCACAGACCGCATCAAAGAGACATTGTTTAATATCATACAGGACGAAATCCCTGGATGTTATTTTTTGGATTTGTTTGCAGGAAGTGGACAGATGGGATTAGAAGCAGTCAGCCGTGGCGCGCAGTATGCCGTTTTTGTCGAAAACAATAAAAAAGCTGCAGCGTGTGTGGAGGACAACATACGTTTTACAAAATTTACAAAAGAAACAAAATTATATAACGCGGATGTATTGTCTGCCCTAAGAGCAATGGAGGGAAAATACAGGTTTGACATTATTTTTATGGATCCTCCTTATAAGCAGGAACTTGAATATGATGTACTTTTTTATCTGAAAGATTCCTCACTTTTGAAAGAAAATGGTATGGTTATTGTTGAGGCATCTTTAGATACGGCATTTGACTATCTGCCGGATCTTGGATTTACATTGAAGCGCTTAAAGACATATAAGACAAATGAACATGCATTTATTATCAAAAAATAATTGGGAAAATACGTGATCCATCTGTATGGGAGGAACCTATGAAAAAAGCAATTTATCCGGGAAGTTTTGATCCGCTGACGTTAGGACACTTAGATATTATAGAACGCTCTGCTAAAATTGTGGACGAACTTGTTGTTGGAGTACTTAATAACAGTGCAAAAAATTCGTTGTTTTCTTTAGATGAACGTGTTAGTATGATTAAAGAGATGACAGATTCCATGCCAAATGTTACAGTGACATGCTTTGATGGTCTCTTAGTTGATTATATGAGAGAAATTGATGCAACGATTATTGTAAGAGGATTACGTGCGGTAACAGATTTTGAATATGAGCTGCAGATTGCACAGACGAATCATGTGGAAAATCCGGAAGTGGAGACGATTTTTCTGACAACCAGTCTTCAGTATTCTTATTTAAGTTCTACGATCGTGAAAGAATTTGCATCTTATGGAGGAGATTTATCCAAGTTTGTGCCGGCACGTTTTATCGACCGGATTTATGAGAAGTATCAGACTAAAAAATAAGGAGTGGTTACTATGGCCAGTAGAATTGAACAGATAATAGACGAGATAGAAGACTATATTGATGGCTGTAAGACACAGGCTTTTGCACCGTCTAAGATCATTGTAAACCGCGAGACGATGGAAGAATTATTAAATGAACTCCGCAGCAAGACACCGGATGAGATTAAACGTTATCAGAAGATTATCAGTAATAAAGAGGCAATCTTAGCGGATGCACAGGCAAAAGCGGATGCAATCATTGCACAGGCACAGGTAAAAACAGATGAACTTGTCAGTGAACATGAAATTATGCAACAGGCATATGCACAGGCAAATGAAGTCGTTATGATCGCAACCAAGCAGGCACAGGAAATCTTAGACAACGCGACAAATGATGCAAATAACATTCGTATGGGGGCTATGCAATATACGGATGATATCTTAAAGAATTTAGAGAGTACGATCTCACATGCAATGGATTCTTCCAAAGCAAGAAGTGAAGCATATATGAGCGCTCTGCAAGGATTCCTTGATGTTGTTACAACCAACCGTGCTGAATTAAATCCTACGGTAGATTTACAGGAGGAACAGCAGATAAATACACAAGATTTACAGCAGTCCATGCCAGAACAGCAGTAAGTACGGTCATGATCAGCTTAAAGATTCCATATTTTTTTATGGAAAGTCCGGTTCCTTTTATCATGGAACTAGTCTGTGCCAGACCGGAGAATCCGCCAAAAGCGGTAAATGCCATGGCAAGTGAATAACGGCAGGCAGGTGTGAGGGAAGACCGGCTGACGGCTTTGATGCCGTTTGTAATTTCCGTAAATCCTGTCAGAATCAGCTTTATGTTTTCCGGTAACGGAATCAGCCGGAGCATGGAAGATATCATGGAAAACAGCATAATATAACCTCCAAGTCTGGTTAGTGTTTCGAAACCGTTCATGATGCCGGCGTCTATGATTTTAAAATTTATTTGAGATCCAGATGCTGGCTTTTTGTATGTACCCGCGTTTGTATTGCCCGGAGAGTCAGGCACACCGTTACCCGCGAAGTTTCTTTTTTTACTTTTCTGGAGGTAAAAAAGAATTTTTCCGGTGATGATGGGTGGCAGAAATAATACCAGATAACTGAGCGGTATCAGGGACGGCATATGAAGTTCCTGACAGAGGATATATCCGCTGATAAATACTGGACTGATGTTATTTGTTACCATAAATAATATCTCAGCTTCCCAGTATTCCAGCTGCCCACATTTCCACATTTCGGCACAGTTTTTGCTTCCCATGGGGAAACCAAACAGAAAACCGGACAGCAATACAAAAGAACCATTTCTGCTGGTTGGTAAGATCAGATGCAGAAGCGGATAAAGAAGTTTTACGAGATATCCTGTAAAGTTAGAGTAGATCAGTATATTGGATAAAATTGCAAATGGCAGCAGAGATGGAAGCACGCGTTCATACCAGAGAACGAGCCCGTTCGCAGCGGCAGTCACCGCATCCTGCGGTAAAAATAAAATATAAACAATAAAAATAAGGATACACAAGAATATTAATTTCTTTTTCATATTAGAATATATGAGAAACAGGAGGCATCTATGAAGAACAAATTAAATTTACCAGAGTTAGAATCAAAGAAAGTATTTGCATATTTTGAGGAATTAGCAGCAATTCCACATGGTTCAAGAAATACAAAACAGATCAGTGATTATCTGATTTCTTTTGCGAAAGAACGTGGCTTAGAATGCTATCAGGACAGTGCAAACAATGTTGTGATCATTCAGGAAGCATCTGCCGGTTATGAAAAGGCAGATCCGATCATTATGCAGGGACATATGGACATGGTCTGTGAAAAAGAAAAAGGTGTGGAGATCGATTTTGAAAAAGATGGTCTTGATCTTTATGTGGATGGAGATTTCTTAAAAGCAAAAGGTACGACGTTAGGCGGTGATGATGGTGTTGCGGTTGCCTATATACTTGCAATCATGGATTCGCCGGAAATCGTACATCCGAGGTTAGAGGCTGTGATCACAGTAGATGAAGAAATCGGCATGCTCGGTGCAGAGGTGATTGATCTTTCTATGTTAAAAGGTCATAAGATGTTAAATATTGACTCTGATGTGGAAGGGCATTTTTTGACAAGCTGTGCGGGTGGCATGACCGTGGATACAGTGATCCCTGTTACATGGCAGAAACAACAGGGATATGGCGTAGGACTGACTGTGACAGGTTTAGAGGGCGGCCACTCCGGCAGTGAGATCGATAAAGAACATGCCAATGCCAATATTCTTATGGGACGTGTATTAAAGTATCTTTCCGACCGTATGGAACTGGCAGTGGTATCACTTGCAGGTGGATTGAAAGATAATGCAATCCCACGAGAGTGTGAGGCAGAGCTTGTCATTCCGGAAGAAAAGAAAGCTGAACTTTTAAATTATATTACAGAATTAGAAAAGATCCTTAAAAAAGAGTATGCTGTTTCAGATTCGGCTGTCTGCATTGAAATAAAAGAGGATGGAGCAGGGGAGTATGACGTATTATCCTATTCTTCCATGACAAAAGTGATCTTTTATCTGCGCAATGTGCCAAACGGCGTGCAGCATATGAGCATGGTAATGCCAGGACTGGTGGAGACTTCTTTAAATACCGGAATCATGAAACTGACAACAGATGGTCTGGAACTGACCGCATCTGTGCGAAGCAGCGTTTCTACAAGAAAAGAAGAATTAAAAGATAAATTAGAGTATCTGGCAGAATTTTTAGGCGGTGAGATTTCTGTGAGCGGAGACTATCCGGCGTGGGAGTACCGTGCCAAGTCTGATATCCGTGAGGGAATCAGTGCCGTATATGAAGAGTTATTCCACGAGGAGCCGGTGTTTGAGGCAATTCATGCAGGACTTGAGTGCGGTATCTTATCCGGTAAGATTGCAGACCTCGACTGTGTTTCCTTTGGCCCGAATAACTTTGATATCCATACGCCGAAAGAACGCCTTAGTATTTCTTCTACCGAAAAAGTATGGAAACTGATCGTGGAATTTTTAAAGAGATGTAAATAAAAAATGCTTATTGTAAATTTGATATTGTAAAGATGAGGGAGTACGGACTGATCTTATGAAAAAAGTCAGATTGTGGATGCTGGTGTTTTTATGTATGATTGCAGTGTTTCAGGTACTTTTGACAGAAGAACTTTTAGAGAGTGCACACAGGAGAAACTGTTTTTCTTATGAAACAGCATTTCGCAATCTGCGGAATCATAATCTGACAAAAGATCAGATCGATACCTATTTTGACGAGGTCGGAGCAGATATGGATGGCTTCAGTGAGCTTTTGACAATGTATTTTGCATCGGACTGTCAGATCACAGATCCTAAGCTGCTGAAGAAACAGATTACAGATGCAAAAAAATATCGTGGAAATGAATTTGCAGAGATAAATGGATATGTGAAAAGTGCATGGAGTGATCTTATGTGTTTCCCGGTGGGAAAGATCACGGGGAAACCGGATGATAATGTTGTTTTTGAAAACAGCTGGATGCAGAGCCGGACTTTTGGCGGGGATCGTGGACACGAGGGAACGGATATCATGGCAACGGAAAATATCCGTGGAATTTATCCGGTATACAGTATGACGGACGGTGTGGTGGAAAATATCGGATGGCTCCGCCTTGGCGGCTATCGGATTGGAATCCGCAGTCCGTCCGGCGCATATTTTTATTATGCCCATCTGGCGGAGTATGCAAGAGACTTTCAGATTGGTGAAACAGTATCGGCGGGAACATTCCTTGGCTTTATGGGAGATACTGGTTACAGTGATGTGGAGGGCACGACAGGTAATTTTGCAGTGCATCTTCATATGGGAATTTATCTGAATGATAAAGATGGAACAGAGTTTTCAATAAATTCCTATCCGATGCTTTCTTATTTATGGGAAAAACAGGGGAGCACACTCAGGTGAGCCGTGCCGCTTTCAGACAATATAATTTGCAGCATAATAAAAAATTACACAAAGATAGTAAATAATAGTTACTTTTACAGATAGATTTTAGAGAATGGAGAGAGCATGCGGCTGGATAAATTACTGACCGAACTTGGCACGGGGAGCAGAAGTGAAGTAAAAAAATACATCCGTCTGGGACTTGTCACGGTCAATGGGGAAGTTATAAAAAAGCCGGAGCAGAAAGTGGATGAAAAAAATGATGTCGTCTGTTTTCGGGGAAATCACTTGATTTATACGGAATATGAATATTATCTGTTTCACAAACCGGCAGGGTGTGTGACTGCGACGGAAGATAATCTGCACCGGACGGTCATGGACTATCTGACAGATACAACGCGGCACGATCTTTTTCCGGTGGGAAGACTTGATCTTGATACGGAAGGACTGCTGCTCATCACAAATGATGGGACATTAGCACATGAACTGCTCAGTCCAACAAAACATGTTTCAAAGGTTTACTTTGCAAAAATAGACGGCAATGTAACAGAAGAAGATGTTAACCTTTTTAAAAATGGAGTTGACATAGGAGAAGAAAAGCCCACAAAACCGGCACTTCTGGAGATCCTGTATGCGGGTAACATTTCAGAAGTAAGGTTAACAATTACAGAAGGCAAGTTTCATCAGGTCAAACGGATGTTTGAGGCGGTCGGAAAAAAAGTAACCTACTTAAAACGTGAGGCAATGGGACCACTGGTACTGCCGGACGATCTTGCACCTGGTGAATACCGCCCGCTGACCGAAGAAGAATTACAGGAACTCTGTCAACGTTGACAGACAGAAATGAGGATTAATATGAAAAACGGTTTTTTACCAATCAGCAAAGAGGATATGAGAGAAGCTGGCATAGACCAGCTTGATTTTGTTTATGTGTGCGGTGATGCCTATGTCGATCATCCGTCGTTTGGACATGCCATCATATCCCGGTTGTTAGAGGCACATGGATATAAAGTCGGTATCATTGCACAGCCGGACTGGCATGACAAAGAGTCCATTAATATTTTAGGAGAACCGCGGCTCGGTTTTCTTGTCTCTGCAGGAAATATGGATTCTATGGTAAACCATTATTCTGTTTCGAAAAAGAGACGGCAGAATGATGCGTTCACGCCGGGAGGCGTGATGGGAAAACGACCGGATTATGCAACCATTGTTTACTGTAATCTGATTCGGCAGACATATAAGCACAAACCGATCATCATCGGAGGAATCGAGGCAAGTTTAAGACGGCTTGCACATTATGATTACTGGTCAAATAAATTAAAACGTTCCATTCTGTTAGATTCCGGTGCAGATATTATTTCCTATGGTATGGGTGAACACAGTATCATAGAAATCGCAGATGCTTTGGATAGTGGGTTGGATATCAAGGATATTACATTTATCGACGGAACGGTTTATAAGACCAGAAAACGTGAGGATATTTATGATGCAATTGAGCTGCCGCATTACGAAGCACTGCTTGCAGATAAAAAAGAGTATGCAAAAAGTTTTTATGTGCAGTACAGTAATACGGATCCGTTTGTAGCAAAACGTCTGTTCGAAACATACGATGGAAAAATGTTTGTCGTACAGAATCCACCGTCAAAACCGCTGACACAGAGTGAGATGGATCAGGTTTATGCGCTTCCTTATATGAGAACCTATCATCCATCCTATGAGACAGCGGGCGGTGTGCCGGCAATCGAGGAAGTAAAATTTTCTTTAGTCAGCAACCGTGGCTGTTACGGCGGCTGCAGTTTCTGTGCATTGACCTTCCATCAGGGACGTATCATTCAGACCAGAAGCCATGAGTCGATTTTAGCAGAGGCAAACCAGATCGTCTGGGAACCGGACTTTAAGGGATATATACATGATGTGGGTGGACCGACTGCAAACTTCCGTGCGCCGGCATGTGACAAGCAGCTTACCAAAGGTGTCTGTCCACACAAACAGTGTCTGTTTCCGCAGCCGTGTAAAAATCTGAAAGTAGACCATAAAGATTATTTGTCACTGCTTCGAAAGTTGAGAGAACTTCCGAACGTGAAAAAAGTTTTTATACGTTCCGGTATCCGCTTTGATTACCTGATTTATGATGAAGACCGTACTTTTTTGCGGGAACTCTGTGAGCACCATGTCAGCGGTCAGCTTAAAGTTGCACCGGAACACATCTCCAATGCAGTATTGGAGAAAATGGGCAAACCGAGCGTTGAAGTATATAAAAAGTTTGTGAAAGCATATAAAGATATGAACGAAAAACTTGGGAAAAAACAATATCTTGTTCCATATCTTATGTCCTCTCATCCGGGATCTACATTAAAGGAAGCGGTAGAACTTGCTGAATTTTTACGGGATCTTGGTTATATGCCGGAACAGGTACAGGATTTTTATCCAACGCCGTCTACAATATCAACCTGCATGTATTATACCGGGTTAGATCCACGTACAATGAAACCGGTATATGTTGCGGTCAATCCGCATGAAAAAGCAATGCAGAGGGCACTGATCCAGTATCGCAACCCGAAAAATTATGATCTGGTGGTTGAGGCACTTACGAAAGCGGGCAGAACGGATCTGATCGGATTTGACAAGCATTGTCTGATCCGTCCGAGAAAAGAAAGATATGGGGAACATTCTTTTGATAGGAACGGCGCAAAAAAATACGGAGAAAACAATTCCAACAGGAACAGTATGAAAAACGACAGACGGACGGTCACATCCGGTAATCGTAAAAAGATTACGACGTCCGGAAATGGTCAGCAGACAACTGGTGCAAAGAAGAAAAAAACAATCCGCAACATTCATAAAAAGAAATAGAAAGAAAATTTTATGCGTGAATTTAAAATCAATGGAAACGAAGCGGGACAACGCTTTGACAAATATTTAAAAAAGCTGCTTGGCAATGCGCCGGGCAGCTTTATATACAAAATGCTCCGCAAAAAAAATATTACTTTAAATGGTAAAAAGGCAGACGGAACTGAAAAATTGAGCAAAGGTGACGATATAAAACTTTTCTTTTCCGATGAAACCTTTGAAAAGTTCAGTGGAAGCGGCACACCGGATCCTGAATTCGAGACACTTAAAGTACTTTCGAAGGAGTTTATGTCAGGGAAACGGAAACTTCCGGTTGTCTATGAAGATAAAGATGTTATTTTTATCAATAAGCCAACCGGCATGCTCTCCCAGAAGGCAAAACCGGAGGATACTTCCGCAAACGAATATATCCTTGCGTATCTCATCGCGGATGGAGAATTGACGGAAAATTCCTTCCGTACCTTCCGTCCATCTATCTGCAACCGTCTTGACCGCAATACATCCGGTCTTTTAGCTGCAGGAAAGACTTTAAAGGGACTTCAGGAGATGGCAAAAGCCTTAAAGGAACGTTCGGTCCGGAAATATTATCGCTGTATCGTAAAGGGAACGATACAGGAATCTTCTTATCTGAAAGGTTACCTGCAAAAAGATGAGGCTTCTAATCAGGTTTCAATCCGCAAGATGAAACCTTCTGAAGGAGAGTGGCTTCCAATCGAGACGGAGTACAAACCGATCCGCTGCAAGGGTGGTTATACAGAACTTGAAGTACATTTGATGACCGGACGTTCTCATCAGATCCGTGCGCATCTTGCGTCCATTGGACATCCGATTATCGGAGACTATAAATATGGAAATGCTGATACAAATGCATATTTTAAGAAAAATGCAAAGATAACGTCCCAGCTTCTTCATGCGAGCCGCTTTGTTTTTGAGGATGGCAGAGAGATCACTGCTCCATGTGGGGCTGAATTTGAGCGGACATGGAATGTGATTGAAAATTTGTAAACAGATTTTTCCCGGAACAAATTATTTTTTTGCAAAGGAGTACCATCATGGCAACCTGGAATTCAAGAGGCCTCCGCGGCTCCACCTTAGAGGAGTTTATCAACCGTACCAATGAAATATATCTGTCAAATGGTCTTGCACTCATTCAGAAAGTGCCGACACCGATCACACCGATCAATATTGATAAAGAAACCAGACATATCACTTTAGCATATTTTGACCAGAAAAGTACTGTCGATTACATTGGGGCGGTACAGGGGATTCCGATATGTTTCGATGCAAAGGAATGTGCGACGGACACCTTTCCACTTCAGAATATCCATGAACATCAGGTGACGTTCATGGAAAATTTTGAAAAGCAGGGAGGAGTTTCATTTTTTCTGATCAGTTTTACGGCACGGGATGAATTTTATTATCTGCGCCTTACCAAGCTGCTTACATTCTGGAACCGCGCCAAAGAGGGTGGAAGAAAAAGTTTCCGCTATGAGGAATTAGAACCGGATTATTTTCTGCCCAAGGGAAAAGTCGTACTTGTTCCATATCTGGATGCACTGCAAAAAGATTTGCTGGCAAGGGATTGACATTCCCCTTTTTTTCCAATATAATAAACAACAGTTTTATGTGGTAGCAAGGTAGCACACTAAAGTGCGAGAAAAATGTGTGCAGGGACAGCAGAAATCATTTATTACATAACGTCCCGGAATGGAGATTTGATGAAAAGACAGTTGTTACATACACCTGAGGGTGTCAGAGATATTTACAATGACGAATGCGAAAAGAAACTGATTTTGCAGGATGATTTATTAAAAGTGCAGAAACAATACGGTTATCATCCGATTCAGACGCCGACATTTGAGTTTTTTGATACATTTGGCAGAGAGATCGGAACAACGCCTTCAAAGGATCTGTATAAGTTTTTCGACCGGGAGGGAAATACGTTGGTGCTCCGCCCGGATATTACACCTTCCATTGCACGATGTGCTGCAATGTATTTCAGCGAGGAGAATATGCCAATACGTCTCTGTTATATGGGAAATACATTTTTAAATAACAGCAGCTATCAGGGCAGATTAAAAGAAAGTACACAGCTTGGTGCAGAGCTGTTAGGAGATTCCACAGTGGATGCGGATGCAGAGATCATTGCTATGGTAATTGACTGCCTGAAAAAGGCAGGTTTAAAAGAGTTTCAGCTTTCTGTTGGTCATGCTGAATTTTTCCGCGGTTTAACAGATGCGGCAGGACTGAATGAAGAACAGGAAGAAGAACTTCATGATCTTATCTCGAACAAAAATTATTTTGGAGTGACTGAGTTTGCGGAGACGTTGAACTTAAACGATAACTTAAAGGCACTGTTTGGAATGCTCGGCAATCTGTATACCGGGGCAGATGAATTGCAGACCGCAAAGAAATATGCAGCTGCATATCCGCGTATTTTAACTGCAATCGAGCGTCTTGAGGAATTGCATCAGGTTTTAAAAATTTACGGCATTGATAAATACGTTTCGGTAGAACTGGGAATTGTCAGCAATTATCGGTATTATACCGGTATTATTTTTGCAGGCTACACGTTTGGGAGCGGCGAACCGATCGTAAAAGGCGGACGTTATGATGAACTTTTAACATATTTTGGAAAAGAATCCGCATCTATCGGTTTTGCAATCGTTATTGACCAGCTGATGGCAGCACTTTCCAGACAGAAGATCGAAATTCCGGTACAATATCAGAACGAACTTATTATTTATGATTCGAAAATGCGCAGTGAGGCGATCAAAAAGGCGATGGAGCTGCGTACTGACGGCAGAAATGTGGAGCTGATGGCAAGAGATATCTCAAAAACGGAAAAAGATTATCGCACCTATGCAGCGCAGAATCACTTTGTGAATGTGATATTTATGTAAGGAGACGGATACGATGGAAGATATGAGATATTTAACTTTCGCCCTTGGAAAAGGCAGACTTGCAAAGAAAACCTTAGAGATGTTTGAACAGATCGGCATTACGTGTGAAGAAATGAAAGACAAAGATACCAGAAAGCTGATCTTTGTCAATGAAGAGTTAAAACTCCGTTTTTTCCTTGCAAAGGGACCTGATGTGCCAACATACGTTGAATACGGTGCAGCGGACATTGGTATCGTAGGAAAAGATACGATCTTAGAGGAAGGCAGAAATATATACGAAGTGCTTGATCTGGGATTTGGAAAATGCCGCATGTGTATCTGTGGACCGGAAAGTGCAAAAGATCTGTTAAATCATCATGAACTGATCCGCGTTGCAACCAAATATCCGCGGATTGCAAAAGATTATTTCTATAATAAGAAACATCAGACTGTGGAGATTATCAAATTGAACGGATCTATCGAACTGGCACCGATTGTCGGCTTGTCAGAGGTGATCTGCGATATTGTAGAGACAGGTTCGACATTGCGTGAAAATGGATTGTCAGTGTTAGAAGAAGTATGTCCGCTTTCTGCCCGCATGGTAGTGAATCAGGTGAGCATGAAGATGGAAAATGAGCGTATCACGAAATTGATTTCCGATTTAAAGACTGTGATTAAATAATTGGAAAATATTTGTTATCGCAGAGTTTTGAAGAAACGAACAGATATTCTGGAATGGAGGAGAAGTATGCGAATTATAGAACTGACAGAAGAAGCAAGAACAAATATATTGGAAAACCTTTTAAAAAGAAGCCCGAATTCTTATGGTGAATTTGAAAGCAGGGTAAACGAGATCATAGAAAATGTAAGAGAAAAACGCGATGCAGCGATTTTTGATTATACAAAGCGTTTTGATGGCGCTGACATCAACGCAGAAAATATTCTTGTGACAGAGGATGAGATCAAAGAGGCTTACGAGAAGGTTGATGAAAAGCTGCTTGAAGTCATCCGCAAGGCACTGGTAAACATCCGGAAATATCATGAAAAACAACGCCAGTATTCCTGGTTTGATTCCGAAGAGTCCGGTATTATTTTGGGACAGAAAGTGACCGCATTAGAAAAAGTCGGTGTCTATGTACCGGGTGGAAAGGCAGTGTATCCTTCCTCTGTACTTATGAATATTGTTCCGGCAAGAGTCGCAGGCGTAAAGAAAATCGTCATGACAACACCTCCTGGAAAAGACGGAAAAGTCAATCCGGCGACTTTAGTTGCGGCAAAAGAGGCAGGTGTAGATGCCATCTATAAGGTGGGCGGCGCTCAGGCGATCGCAGCGCTGGCATTTGGTACCGAGAGTGTTCCAAAGGTAGACAAAATCGTAGGACCTGGAAATATCTATGTTGCCCTGGCTAAGAAAGCCGTATTTGGTTTTGTAAGCATTGACTCTATTGCCGGTCCGAGTGAGATCATGGTATTAGCAGACGAGACTGCAAACCCACGTTTTGTTGCTGCAGATCTTCTCTCACAGGCAGAGCATGATGAGATGGCATCCGCGATCCTTGTTACAACGAGCAGAGACTTAGCTGAACAGGTAGCAAAAGAGGTCGAAGGTTTTGTGGCACAGTTATCCAGAAAAGAGATCATCCAGAAATCTTTGGATAATTATGGATATATTCTGGTGGCAGAAAGTATGGACGAGGCGATCGCGACAGTAAATGAGATCGCGTCCGAACATCTTGAACTTGTCACAAAGAATCCGTTTGAGACAATGACAAAGATCCGCAACGCAGGAGCAATTTTTGTCGGAGAATATTCCAGTGAACCGCTTGGGGATTACTTTGCAGGACCAAACCATGTGCTGCCGACAAACGGGACTGCGAAATTCTTCTCACCGCTTAGTGTGGATGATTTTATCAAAAAGTCAAGCATTATCTCTTATTCCAGAGAGGCATTAGAGCCGATTTATAAAGACATCGTACAGTTTGCAGAGTGTGAACAGTTAACAGCACATGCAAATTCAATCCGTGTACGGTTTGAAGACTAGAGAGGAATGTGGTAAAATGGAAAGAACGGCGGAGTACATACGAAAAACGAAAGAAACGGATATTAAGATCAATCTGAACATAGATGGAACCGGTCAGGCAGATATTGATACCGGGATCGGCTTTTTTGATCATATGTTAGAAGGATTTGCAAGGCATGGTTTTTTTGACCTTACAGCAAAAGTGGAAGGTGATCTTGCTGTGGATTGTCATCATACGATCGAGGATACAGGAATTGTATTGGGCAATGCAATCCGCAAAGCATTAAAAAATAAAAAAGGCATCAAACGTTTTGGAAGCTGTATTTTGCCGATGGATGAAACGCTGGTGCTTTGTGCTGTGGATCTCTCAGGCAGACCTTATCTTGTTTTTGACGGAGAATTTACCGTAGAGAGGGTAGGATATATGGATACGGAGATGGTAAAAGAATTTTTCTATGCCGTTTCCTATGCAGCGGGAATGAATCTGCATATCCGTGTATTATCCGGCGGTAATAACCATCATATGATTGAAGCAATGTTCAAGGCTTTTGCCAGGGCTTTGGATGAAGCAACCGGATATGATCCACGTATCACGGATGTGCTGTCTACAAAGGGCAGTCTGTAGGAAACTTAAAGTTCCTGCAGAGTCCGGCTGTGGTCCATGAGAGAGAAACATATATTGATTATCAGGAAAATGCAGGAATGGAGAGTTTTATAATATGGAACATAAAAATATTGTTGCCACCATTTATTTGAAAAATGGGCAGGCAGTAAAAGGTATGGATAATTTTGAACCGATGGGATGGGATGTGATCAGTCTGGCGCGTCTTTATAATGACAGCGGTATTGATAAGATCATTATCTTTGATCTTTCAGATGATGACGAGGAACACGAGAAGAATATCTATACGATTAAGAATATCAATCGCAACGTCGAAATTAAGGTTTGTGCCGGTGGAAATATCAGCCGTTTTGAGGATGTTAAGAAGTTTATTTATGCCGGATGTCTGCAGGTGATTGTAAATGGCGCAAAATCAAACAGTATGGATATTGCAAGAGAGGCAAGTGACCGTTTTGGAAAAGAGCGTATCCTTGTTTCTGTGGCAAATGTTGATTTTGTATTTAAACATCAGGAGGAAATGCAGGAGCATTTTCACGAACTGCTGGTTTTAAATACCGGCGTTTTAAATGCGATTGAAAATATTACAGACGTTCCGTATGTCGTATATTTTGAAGAATGTGATTATGAGAAAATTATTGAGACATTAAAACGCGAAAATGTTCGCGGAATCGCGGGCTCTTTTATCAATGATCCTGAGACAGACATCATGGAAATGAAATCACAGCTGTCCGCAGGCGGAATCAAGATGGATAACTTTGAACCGGCATTAAAATGGGCGGATCTAAAGAAAAATTCGGATGGTATGGTTCCGGTTATTGTACAGGATTACCGCACCGATGAGGTTTTGATGCTTGCCTATATGAACGAAGAGGCATTCGAGACAACAATCAATATCGGGAAGATGACCTATTACAGCAGAAGCCGTCAGGAATTATGGATCAAGGGCATGACCTCCGGACATATTCAGTATGTAAAATCACTGACTGCTGACTGTGATTATGATACGATCTTAGCGAAAGTATCTCAGATTGGTGCAGCATGTCACACCGGAAATGTTTCCTGCTTCTTTAATGAAATTGTAAAGAAGGAGTACATGGAGAAAAATCCGCTTAAAGTGTTAGAAGATGTCTATGCAATCATTTTAGACCGCAAGGCAAATCCGAAAGAGGGTTCTTATACAAATTATCTGTTTGACAAAGGACTGGATAAAATTTTAAAGAAAATCGGAGAAGAGGCGTCAGAAATCATCATTGCAGCCAAAAATCCGGATCCGGAAGATACCAAATATGAGATATCCGATTTCATGTATCATATGATGGTGCTGATGGCAGAAAAGGGAGTTACATGGGAGGAGATCACACAGGAACTTTCACAGAGATAAATCATGTGTTCCACAGTAGGTATAATCTGTTATTGAGTGAGGGGAAAAACTTTGCTATACTTAAAAAGTATGGCGAAGTTTTTTTGATATGTGTAATAATCTGCCAAAGGGAGACACCATGTTTGAAAAAATAAAAGAACTTATGATTGGAAATATGTCAAAGGGAAACAGGAAGGTTTATATTGATGATCTGCGTGTTGTGGCAACCATATTCGTGATCGGGGTGCACACAGTTTCGCTGGCAGCTTCGATGACAGAGTATGGAAACATCCCATTTCGGGTGCTTACCATATTTAATTTTATATTTTTGTCATGCAACCTGCTTTTTGTCATGTTAAGCGGAGCATTACTACTTCCGGTAAAAAATGAGCCGGTCGGCGTTTTTTTTCGGAAACGGTTTACAAAAGTTACGATTCCTCTTGTCGTTTACTATATTTTGTATATTGTTGCGAAAGAAGGAATTGACTGGTTAAGACCAGATCACTGGCTTCTGATGTTACAAAAGATTCTGACAGGTGCCCCGGTGGAGGCACCTCATTTCTGGCTGGTCTATGTGATCATCTGGCTGTATGTGCTGACTCCGTTTATGCGGTATATTGTACATAATATTCCCGATACCGTATTGTCGGGGGTAATAGGAGTCGTATTTGCAATTTGTGCATTGGACACATATCTGCCACTTTACGGAATCAACTCTGTGTTTGGCATTGTGGTGGATTCTTATGCAGGTACTTTTTTACTGGGATATTTTCTTTCTGAAAAATGCAGCAGAAAGACAGAAAATTTTTTCATGTTTGCAGGATTTCTATCATTTATTGAAACCTGTATGTGGATCTGGAACGGAAATGATTATGTCAATTATATTTATCAGAATTCGCCCACAATGATGTGTTTTACGGCAGCTATTTTTGTGTTGGTAAAGCGTCTTGCGTCCAAAAAAACAAAGAGCAATTTCTTTGTGCAGTGGATCAGCCGGTACAGTTATTCTATTTTACTGATCCACTGGGGCGTACTTCATTTTGTGGTGAAACAGAAACTGCATGTCAATGTGCTCGGCGGTGGCATTGCTGGCGGCTGTATCGTGATGATGGTGCTGACTCTTTTTATCTCGGCAATAGGCGCAATGATCCTCGACAATACGCTGCTGAAATGGATTCAGATGCCGTTTATAAAAAAGAAAAAGCAGGAATGAAAGATAACGCTGAAAATTCAGGTATGAATTTGTCCATAGATTCATAAAATGTCATTGAAAATCAGAATAAAAAAGAGTGTTCTATGGACAGACAGGCAATCGAACGGCGCAGGGAATATGTGCAGAATATCCGCAACTCATTTTATGAAGAGAATGGAATGCAAAAGAGAGGTACAGAAGAAATAGAGTATTCTGCACCGGAAATGGGGATTGCGGCAGCACTGAAACTGCGCATTTTTTTATCCATATGTATATTTGTGGCTTTTTTAGGCTGCATGTATAGCCATACAAATCTGTGTGGTTACAGTACGCAGACGATCACAGAAATGATCTGCGATAATCATTATTATACAAATCTGAAAAATTATGTTATGATACATTGAGCGCAAGTGAGTCAACGTACGTGTATGATTAACGAATGGCGGAATTTGAGCGCGAAAGAAGAAATGGAAAGGATTTTTTAAATGACGAAATTAGCTTTATCCGATGAGATACTGATGAAAATCGATAAACCGGCACGCTATATCGGCAACGAATTAAACAGCGTAGTAAAAGAGAAAGATGCGGTCGATATCCGGTTTGTGATGTGTTTTCCGGATGTTTATGAGATTGGAATGTCACATCTTGGTATCCAGATTTTATATGATATGTTAAATAAAAGAGAGGACGTCTGGTGTGAACGTGTCTATTCCCCGTGGCCGGATCTGCATGCAATTTTAAAAGAAAAGAAGATCCCACTGTTTTCTTTAGAATCACAGCAGCCTGTAAAGGATGCGGATTTTCTTGGAATCACGATCCAGTACGAGATGTGTTATACCAATATTTTGCAGATCTTAGATTTGAGCCAGATCCCGATCGAAGCGGCGGACCGGACGGAGAATGATCCTATTGTGATTGGAGGAGGACCATGTACCTATAACCCGGAACCGATCGCGGAATTTTTTGATTTGTTTTATATGGGAGAAGGCGAAATTTCCTATGATGCCCTGTTGGATCTGTACAAAAAAATGAAGCAGGAAGGGGCATCACGCAAGGAATTTTTACATGAGGCAGCAAAGATTCACGGTATTTATGTACCGTCTTTATATGAAGTAAGTTATAAAGAAGACGGCACGATCGCAGGGTTTAAACCGGTTTATGAAGATGTGCCGCGCACAGTCACAAAACAGATCGTCACGGATATGACACAGGCAGTCTATCCGGAAAAACCGATTGTACCATTTATCAAGGCAACACAGGACCGTGTTGTGCTTGAAATCCAGCGTGGATGTATCCGTGGCTGCCGTTTCTGTCAGGCGGGTATGGTCTACCGTCCGACGCGTGAAAAAAATGTGGAACGATTAAAAAAACTTGCCTACCAGATGTTAAAGTCAACCGGACATGAAGAAATCTCCTTAAGTTCTTTGAGTTCTTCCGACTATTCACAGTTACAGGAACTTGTAACATTTTTAATTGAGGAATTTAAGGGAAAAGGAGTGAATATTTCTCTTCCATCTCTGCGTATTGATGCATTTTCCTTAGACGTAATGGGAAAAGTGCAGGATATCAAAAAAAGCAGCCTGACATTTGCGCCGGAGGCAGGTTCCCAGCGGCTCAGGGATGTTATTAATAAGGGACTTACAAAAGAAGTTATTTTAGAAGGTGCCGGAATGGCATTTGAAGGCGGTTGGAATAAGGTAAAGCTTTACTTTATGTTAGGACTTCCTACAGAGACGGAAGAGGACATGAAGGCGATACCGGAACTGGCGAATGATATTGCGGTACGTTATTATGAGATTCCGAAGGATCAGAGGAATGGAAAATGCCAGATCACAATATCAACATCATTCTTCGTACCAAAGCCGTTTACACCTTTCCAGTGGGCATCCATGCATGATCCAGAGGATTATATTGCGCGTGCTAAGGTTGTGAATGATACAGTAAAGGAACAGCTGAACCGTAAAAGTATCAAATATAACTGGCATGAGGCGGATGTGACGGTATTAGAGGGCGTGTTAGCACGTGGCGACCGTAAGGTTGGAAGTGTGATCCGTAATGTGTATGAGCGTGGCGGTATATTTGATGCATGGTCTGAATATTTTGATTATCAGAGATGGTTAGATGCATTTACAGACTGCGGTGTGGATATGGATTTTTATACCAAAAGAGAGCGCTCTTTAGATGAAGTATTTCCATGGGATTTTATTGATACCGGCGTGACGAAAGAATTCTTGAAACGTGAATGGAAAAATGCCATGTCAGAGAATGTGACTCCAAACTGCAGGATGCGCTGCTCTGGTTGTGGTGCAGCCCAGTTTAAAACGGGAGTATGTATGGCAGAACGTTAAAACAGATACTTAACGTTTTCCTTGAGATACTTAATGTGAAAGAAGAAAGGGTTAATGTAAGGTTGACATTATGATAAAGATAAGGATTAAATTCCGTAAATACGGTGTAATGCGTTTTATCGGGCATCTGGATATTATGCGTTATTTTCAGAAGGCAATGCGCAGGGCAGAAATAGATATCTGTTACTCGGAAGGTTTTTCCCCGCACCAGATCATGTCTTTTGCGGCACCGCTTGGTGTCTAGTAGTTACAGCTCCCGCATCTCCCAATGCTCCCAGATTCTTGCTAGGATAAAAAC
>ERZ1108170.468-NODE-468-length-32366-cov-16.770945_pt1 | contig 32366 bp, 23 predicted proteins | sample MGYA00403705_ERZ1108170 | MGnify/ENA primary metagenome ERZ1108170 (study PRJEB35170, sample SAMEA104062422) | human gut metagenome | biome: human gut; feature: human-associated habitat; material: faeces | place: Denmark | collected 2012-06-15 ...
TAGCATAATTAATTATACCAAAAAATCGCTCAGACCTCACGGTCTGGGCGATTTTCTGTCAGGGGAGTTTTTTTACAGCCCCTTTTGTTTTTTACCAGACCTAATGCAACTGTCAGTTAATTTTTGTAAGTTATTCCTCCCTAAATTTCCATAGCATCTACCATTATACTTATTTCTCTCTTGCCTGTATCCTGATTTGCATTTGCCACAAACTCATAAACCGGACGATAATATCCCTTCGAATCCGGTGTGTAACTTATCTTCACTGATTTTACAACTAAATCAGATAATTGTTCATCTTTATCATAATCCGGGAAATAAAATTTTCCTGCACATAGCCTGTCATAAGCCTCTTTTTCTGAAATAACATCTACCTTTTTATAAGGCGTATATTTTATCATGGAGTCTCTGAAATTTGCAATTTTACCTGACGAATTAATACAACATTCTATCGTTCCCTTATAATACAAGCCATCGTCAAGAATTTCTCCATCGTTTGTAAACCTATAGTTTCCTGCATCATATTCCTCGATTGGTGCAAAAACTGCGTTTTCGGGAATAACCACTCCTAGATTTTCCAGCTTTTCTCTGACAAATTCCTCTGAAAGTCCAGCGTCAGCATACGAATTTTCATCATCTATATTTGAAAAATCCGTGAAACTTACTGTTGGTCCTTCGTAATCGCACCAGATACTCAGGTTACTGCCCTCATCATCAAGGCTGGTACTGTAAAAAATAATAGTATCATCATATATGTCTGTTTTTGAGTCATCTATTAAAACACCATACTTTGAAAAGTACCCGTCGGCAAGCTCCCTCGCCTCATCTTCTGTAGCCCTGTGAATTGTGTATACATCAAGCGGATCTGCCTCATCTGCCAGACTCACACCATCTGCCATCGAGACATCCACATTTTGATTTGAAATATTATCGATTGAAAGATTACCATATTCCATACTATTGTATACAATAAAAACAGCTGCAAAAGCTATAATTGTAAACGCAAGCGGAAGCTGTGCCACCAGACATTTTCTTATGGAAATGTTCTGTCTTTCACAAACATTTTCATCATGTGCCACTCCACTGACTTCATTTGTATTATCTTGGACTTTCTTCCTTGAACAGACTGCCACAAATATCAGTCTTGCAACCGAAAATAATCCATATCCGATCATTGCACCTATCGTATTATTTATGATATCGTCAGTTTCAAATACACCTCGTCCCGTGATAAGCTGCACAACCTCTATAAACAGTGCAAACCCAAACCCGCACAAATATATTTTCCACGCTCTTTTAATCTTTCCAAAACAAATTGGTAGTAAAAATCCAAACGGCACGAACATACATATATTAAGTATCAGATTTCTCCATTCCTGTGCACTAAAATTGTACCAGGCCTCTTTGTACGAAGAAAATGGTTTAAAGTTAGCCCGGTACTCAAATCCACCAAAACCAATACCTCCTCTTAGCAATGTCACATAAAGGACAACAACAATGTATACTGCAAGTACACACACCAGTCCTATTCTGCCAATTGAAATCTGTTTTTTACCATGCAATATTTTTTTATAAATCATTTTGTAGCCTAAAAGCCAGATTATTGCCAAAAAAGCCACTACAATAGTGGCAAAAATAATGGCAGACTTTCCTAATCTCATAATATCTGATATTCTCATTACATTCTCCTCATACACTGCATTTTATTCATCTATATACAAATTTTAAAGCTGCGTGTCTCCGTTAAAAGTTTATTATTCTACGTCTTTAACCACTTGCTGCCTGATGAATATATACGTTTCTAAAAAATCTTTATAAAAATGGTACCATATACATTGGAATATAATAAATTCCGTTTTCCCATTTGTAATCTTTTGTATGAACAACATATTTGCTACCTATACGATTACTAAACTTGTTGCAAAATACATCAAGTGATTTATGCGTTCTATAATTACCGGATTTCACCTCTAATGGACATATCTTATCTTTAACAGAAGTTAAAAAATCAATCTCATACAAATGATTTGAAGTTTCACTTTTCATCGTGTAATAAAACAAATTATTACCTTTTGCTATTAGCATCTGTGCCACAACATTTTCATAGACATATCCTAAATTTACATCTAGTTTGTCCGAAAGTAACTTATTATAAATAATATTCTCCGTATATTTTTTATCCTTAAATGCCAAAGTTATAAATAAACCAACATCCGAATTAAACAATTTATATCGTCCTGCATCCTTTTTCCAACGACATTCCTACATCAGGATTATTAGCGTGATATGCAATATTTACAGTGTACGAACTGAGCATATCAGGAATCAGTTTTCTTACTTTCTCAGAGCGAATCCCCTCTCTTGCACTTGACAGAATATATCTTGATGCATTACCACTAAGGTTAGCAGGTATGGCATCATAAATATCACCAGCAAGACCAGTTCCATCTATCTTCACAAAGTCTTCTTCATATAAATCTACAATTTCTCTTTTAGTTTCATCAACCAATTGCAAATTGTTTTTCTCTATATACGTTTCTATGGACTGTGGCATTCCACCAACAAGCATATACAATCTGAATGTCCGCATCAGGTTTCTATGCATTGCATTCCCTGCAGCCTTTTTATTCTTTATAAGATACCTTATTGTTTCCGCTGATACCTCATCTCCTATTGCCCATAAGAACTCCTCAAAATCCATAGGAAACATAGATATTTTATGTTCTTCGCTTGGAATCAAAATATCCTTTGTATTCTTTTTTATTGATAATAAAGAGCCTGTTTCAATATACTTATATCTTCCATCCGAAACGAGATATTTAATTGCCTTACTTGTATGAGCAAAGTCAATGAGAATATACGATTTAAACTCTTTTTTGCAAATTCCTCTGCAATAGTTGATTTACCAACTCGTCTTGCTCCCTTTATCAAGAGTGCATATTTATCGCTTCTGTTCTCTTTCCACTCATATATTTCATCGTATATTTTTCTTTTAAAAACTGGTTTATCCATGCATAAATCCACATTTCCGCCACAATTATAACGCAAATCCCCTTTCATGTAAATCTGAATTATAGTCAAATCCCTATTAGTTTTCTCGCGTTTTTAACGCATATCCCCCTTTGATTTTCCTGGCTATTAAATTTACATCTATTTCTTCATCTTCTCATTATGTACATATATCACAGTTCTTACACAAAAATAGTATCACATATTTTTATTAAAGTATCCTGTCTCTTCCCACACCTTCTTATCTGGACAATAATAACTATATTCTCTTGAATTTCCAACTTTCATTGCTGTTCCAAATTTTAATATTCCTTGTTGTATGCCAATTCTTATATATTATGCATCCTTTCCAATTGCTTTAGCAATCTCTGCGATAGGCACATTTCTATGTGTTACCTGTTAGTTACCGGAACATTTTCGTGTGTTTTGAAGGTGTCTGATAGATTTTCAGAATATAAAGAAAACCCCGAAAATACAGGATTTTCGGGGTCTGTTGCTCTTTTTCGATATTCGGTTGAATTATCTCTTTGTTAACGTTTTGATATCCTAAAAAGCCCATAAATAGGGGATTTGTGTGTCCCAGTGTTGCATATATGTTGTATGCGATTGACTGCCCACACATTCCCTTTTTGCTTTATTACTTTGATATGCTGTGATTACATTCTATCTATCCCACTTATCACACAGCGCATTTATCTGGTCTGCAAACTTGCTCAAGTCCTTATTAGCCATACCCTGACACTTCTGGATAACAGATACAAGCCTCTGGCCTGCTGCCACAAGACGGTCAAATATAGTCTTCTCTCTGCTTGCCATGCCATATGCAGCCTTTTTCTCCACAAGCTTGCGGGAGCCATCAGCCACCTTCTGATTCGTGATAAGGTCATAGGCATCACCACTGTACGGTGCCACTGCATCATAGCCGAAGGTCTCATGCACATGGTTTGCAAAGTACTCTGCTGTGGATTCCTCTCCATGGACTATAAATACATGCTCCGGCTTGTTTTTTATTGCGCCAAGCCACTCGGTAAGCTGATTTTTGTCTGCATGTCCACTGATACCCGGCAGATTTACTATGCTTGCCCTTACTTCTATTTCCTCACCAAAAAGCTTCACCTTTTTAGCTCCGTTCAAAAGTGCATAGCCAAGTGTGCCCGGAACCTGGTATCCTACAAACAGAACTGTCGAATCACTTCTCCAAAGATTATGCTTTAAGTGGTGTCTGATACGTCCGGCCTCACACATACCCGATGCTGAGATGATAACCTTTGGCTTCTTATCGAAATTAATCATCTTTGACTCATCCGATGATACTGCCACACGAAGTCCGGGGAACTTGATTGGATTGATGCCTGCCGAAATAAGCTCCATAGCCTCCTCATCAAAGCAGTCCGATACATTCTCATGAAATACATTTGTCGCCTCAACAGCAAGGGGGCTATCGATGTAAACCTCAAAATTCGGATGCTCCGGCAACAGATTCTCAGTCTTTATACGCCTGATAAAGTAGAGCATCTCCTGTGTCCTGCCAACTGAAAATGCCGGGATTACCAGATTTCCGCCTCTCGTAAATGTCGCATTGATGACCTTTGAAAGCTCCACCGCGTAGTCAGGCGGCGTATCATGCAGACGATTGCCATATGTAGATTCCATAACCACATAATCAGCACTATCCACATACTGAGGATCCTTGATGAGCGGCCTGTTGTGATTTCCGATATCACCTGAAAAGACAATCTTTTTGGTCACATTCTCCTCAGTCACCCACATCTCAATGGATGATGAGCCAAGCAGATGACCTGCATCCACAAATCTCACCTTAAGCCCCGGACATATCTCATACACACTGTTGTAATCACACGGTGTAAAGTGCTGCATGACATTCTGTGCATCCTCCACATTGTACATAGGAGTCACTTCCGGTCTTCCGGCTCGTCTTGCCTTTCTGTTCTTCCACTCCGCCTCAAATTCCTGAATATGTGCAGAATCCTTTAGCATGATGTTACATAAATCTGTTGTCGCTTTTGTCGCAAAAATGGTGCCCCTGAAACCATGATTGTAAATGAGTGGCAAAAGACCTGAGTGGTCAATGTGTGCGTGTGTGACAAACACATAGTCTATGAGCGAAGGATTGACCGGTATCTCCTGATTCACGTACAAATCAGCTCCCTGCTCCATTCCACAGTCAATAAGTATATGTGTGTCCCCAAATGTCAGATAGTGACAGCTTCCAGTAACCTCTCTGTCAGCACCGATAAATTCCAATACCATACTACCATCTCCTATTCTGTTTTATGATAAAAATATTATACCACACTTATGCCATTTTCTGTATTTCTTTCTTCAATCTTGCCATTATTTTTTTTTCGAGCCTTGATATGTATGACTGTGAAATTCCCAGAATATCTGCCACCTCCTTCTGCGTCAGCTCCTTATTTTCCACACGGTTTACTCCAAATCGAAGCTCTATTATCTGTCTTTCACGCTCGTTCAATGACAGCATGGCTTTTTTTAGCAGTGAAATCTCAACCTCAGTCTCAAGATCCTTATATATGACATCCTCATCCGTCCCCAGTATATCTGATAAAAGCAGCTCATTTCCGTCCCAATCCGTGTTTAGTGGCTCATCAAAGGATACCTCAAGCTTCACTCTGTTGTTGCGGCGCAGATACATAAGAATCTCATTTTCTATGCATCTGGATGCGTATGTGGCAAGCTTTATTTTCTTCTCAGGATTGAATGTGTTTATCCCCTTTATGAGACCGATTGTGCCAATTGATATAAGGTCCTCCACGCATACCCCCGTGTTTTCAAATTTCTTTGCCAGATACACCACAAGCCGTAGATTGTGCTCTATAAGCTGCTTTTTTGCCTGTTCCTTTGACATTGCCACATTTTTATCCACCAGTGCAATCAGACAGCACTTCTCCTCATCTGTCTCAAGCGGAGGCGGCAGCACCTCCGTCCCTCCTATGTAAAACACCTCATTTGTGTGCGGCTTGCTTCCCCAGAGTATTTTCCATACCCGTTTTATTACTAAAAACAGCTTCATTCAAAATCATATCATATGCATTGTCCTCAAATAAACTATCCGATGCTCTTCCAACCAGCACATTATGTAAAATCAGCTTACCATTTCCCTTCATGACTGTCATCTCATCAAATTCACACACTTTAATGCTCCCACCATCATTTCCCAGGCTCTTGTACGGCACATCAAAAAAGCTGGCATCCTCTCCTACAATATCAAACAATGCACTCCCGCCTATGTGCACAGGAATCTGCTGTGGCTGTTTCTTTAGCAGATTTCCCGTATCATACAAGGCTGTGGCACAAGCTCTTTTACCATCCTTTAAAAGTGTGACCCTATATAGTCTTCTACTCTCATTACTTCGCTCACAGAAGCACTTTAACACTATGTATGATATGACAAAACCAAAGCATATCATAACTGTCGCATCAGAGCTGAAAAAGCTGTCCAGAGCTGTTACTATGCCTCCGGTCAGCACTGTTACAAACATACATAGTGCAAAAAGTCTTAGAAACGGGATTTTTCTGCCAGCCTGTCTGCCTATTGCAAGCCTTGCCGCAAATGGTACGACCACCAGAACAGAGGTCCATTTATAAAACGCATAGCTGCCTGCCAAAAGAAGCAGTACACATTCACATACCGATGCACCCACCGCTGAAGCAATCAGACGTACCACCTTCCCGATCAATGGGATTTTTAGCATGTATATGACAAATATAAGTATGAGACAGTTGGTGATAAATGTACGAAGAAGAAAAATATCGAGATAAAATGCATAGATAATTTTTCACCTCACTTTCACAGACAAGAATAGCGTAAAAGCAGGTTTTTAAGTGCCGTAATATGTCGACAATAATCAAAAAGACATGCAGCCAAAAAGCTGCATGTCCTATAAACTATCGTCTTGAATTCTTAAGGAAATCCGGAATATTAATCTCTACCGGCTTAACCGTGCTCTCAGGCTGGCGTGGCTTCTGGATACCTGTATATGCATGTGCAGGTGCTGTCTGCTGTTGCTGGGCAGCTGTATGAAGTCCTGCTGTTGCTGTGGACTGTGTTCCCATGCCTGAAACAGGTCTTGCAGCTGTCTGATTCGGATATACCATACGGTTTTGCATACCGCCTGCCATTCCTGCACCAGGCGCTGCCTGCTTGCCCGGCATATCTATCTTCTCTGAAACATCCTCCAGTCCTGTAGCAATAACAGTGATAGAAGCCTGATCAGTCATGCTCTCATCAAACTTGGCACCAAAGATAATATTGGCATCCTCTCCTGCCAGATCCTGTACGTAGCTTGCTGCATCGTTTGCATCCATAAGGGAGATATCGCCTGAGATATTGATAATGACATGTGTTGCACCATTTATCTTTGTCTCAAGAAGAGGTGAAGCAACCGCAAGCTTAACAGCTTCGATAGCCTTATCATCCCCCTGTGCACTACCGATACCGATATGTGCCATACCCTTGTCCTTCATGACAGTCTGTACATCTGCGAAGTCAAGGTTGATAAGTGCAGGAAGATTAATAAGATCAGTGATTCCCTGAACTGCCTGCTGCAATACCTCATCTGCCTTCTTGAGTGCATCCGGCATTGTTGTGCGACGGTCTACTATCTCGAGAAGCTTATCATTTGGAATGACAATAAGTGTATCAACGCTCTCTTTAAGTCTCTCTATTCCTGAAACAGCATTAATCATTCGCTGCTTTGCCTCAAATTTGAAAGGTTTTGTAACAACACCAACTGTAAGTATGCCCTGATCCTTTGCTATCTTTGCAACAACAGGAGCTGCACCTGTACCGGTTCCGCCTCCCATACCGCATGTGACGAATACCATATCAGCGCCCTTTACTGCTGCCTGAAGCTCCTCTGCGCTCTCCTCAGCGGCCTTCTGACCGATCTCAGGCTGCGCACCTGCGCCGAGTCCCTTTGTAAGCTTCTCTCCAATCTGTATAAGTGTAGGAGCCTTACAAAGCTGTAAAGCCTGCTTATCTGTATTGATACCGATAAACTCTACTCCACCAATATTCTCATCAATCATTCTGTTAACTGCATTGTTACCGGCTCCTCCGACTCCAATGACAATAATCTTTGCGCTGTTATCAGCCTCGTTAGTTCTTATCTCAAGCAAGGTGATTCCTCCTCTTTCTTTCCCAAAATTTAATTTTCTATATAAAAATATCGAATATTCTTAAACTCATTTATTCTATAATATAATTTTTCTCCAAAATAATCAACTATAAAATATGATTTTTTTTATTTATGAAATGTCAAGCATTAATTGCAAATTTTTTTAAAAATTTTTAGTGCGTATTTTACCACAAATATGCACTTTCATATACACCATATTTGTTTTTTTCCCACGACTCCTAATCCGCCTGTAACAGCCGGATTTTTTTAATGATATTTAATTCCCCATGGTTAAATGATAAGCCTCATTTCTTCCTCGTACAACTCCTGTGATGACCTTCCGTCAAACATTGGTCTCGGATAATTGTTAAGCCAGTCCTCTACCTTCTGTATGTCTTTTTTTGTCTTTCTGTCAAAGTTCGTTCCCTTTGGTATGTGCCTTCTTATCATCCTGTTCTGATTCTCGTTTGAGCCTCGCTCAGCACTGCAGTATGGATGGCAGTAATAAACTTCTGTACGTTTCTTTCCTTTTTTATCTTTTTTCTCAATTCCCTCGCAGTCGGCAAATTCAGTTCCATTGTCTACTGTTATCGTTTTAAATATATCCGAGAAAAGCCTGCCCCACTTCCGTTCAAGGCTGTTTATACACTTAACAACTGATGCAGCTGTGTGATCCTTTACCTTGAAAATCTTTTCGTACCTCGTTTTACGCTCAGTCAAAACAACAAGTGCATTCTTAGACTTCCCCTGCTGTCCCATAACAGAGTCCATCTCCCAGTGTCCGAATTCCTCACGTGTATCGATATCAACCGGTCTATGTTCAATGCTTGTTCCTGCAGCGGCTCTCTTTGCCTTTCTATGTATCTTATGGTAGCTTTTTCTTTTCCTCTTTATGGCCAGATTGTCTGCTGTCACTCTCATGAATATGCCCTCATATATGTACTTGTACAAGGTCTGCTTTGTTATAGTCACGCTGAAATTAAGGTTTTTCCTTTTTATATCCAAAAGCGCAGCTTCCGGACTGTATCCATCATCTGCTATTTTCTTTTCAATATAATTGGCAAGTTCAATGTCTTTGCCTATCTTAAGGACAGGTCCTTTTGCCTTAAGGTTTTCCTGATACTTTTCTTCTGCTATGTCTGCACTGTACCTTTCTGTCTCTGTCCAGTCAGAATTCCTGTGCATGTATCTTCCACGCTTCAGCTCCCTGTATATCGTGCTGACATTCACCCTCAGCGTATCCGCCATATCCTTCGCCTTTTCCCCTCTGAGATACATCTTCTCAATTTTACGGCGGTCGGTTATTGTCAGCTGTCTGAATATTCTTCCCATGGTTTTGGCGCCTCCTTTGCATTTTTGTGTTAGAAGTATACCTTAAACCTCATAGTATTCCTATATGCATACTACACAATATTATCTGTTTGGTATATTTCATAAGTTACAAAAATAATATATCATCATAATTCCACGGCATCCGGTAAATGTTACACTCTGATGGACATATGCAGATTACACAGTCATGTTCCCATCATGCACTGTGATCACAAACATATAAAGAGTAATTACTGTATATTTTGCACAAAAATAAGGTGCAGGACTGTTTCATCCTGCACCTTATAAATTCTAAAGCCCCGGTTTATTAAGAATTTTGACATAATTATAAAACACATCATATTTGCAATTGTTTGATAAATATGATGTGTTTTTTCTTTTGTCTATTTTGCAGCACATTCATTAATTAGGACCTAAATGCGTATTCACCTCAGTATACAACATAGGGTTATCACACAAAAAATCTTTTAATGTGTAGCCGATTTCAATTAGCTCTTTAGAATTAGAGCGTCTGAATCTTTTATAAGCACAAGATACAGCTCCTAAAATATCCTCATAATTATCTCTTAAAGAATCATTATACCCCTGAATAATAGGGTGTTGATAATCAGATATATCCACTACATAAAATGGTATATCTCTTAATCTAACATCTTTACCATATTCTCTGATATACTTAATAGCTGAATGTAGATTATCTACCCAAACTATCGAAGTGTCACAAAAATCATATTTACAAATAACAATTCTCACAGCATGATTATAGTTATCTTTCTCCATCTTTGTGATTATACCTGTATGAAATGAAATATCACTAGGATGTCCATTATGAACTCCCCATTCACAAAAATTATAACCTAATTTCAATGACTCTGTGTATAATTTATCTGCTTTAGTTTTAATATTGTCTTGACTATTTCTAATGATATGTTTACAAAACATATCTATCAACTTCATATTCAGTAAATATTCTGGAATATCATCATTAATTTTAATATTCAAATCATTCCTTGTAAATTCCTTATTTACATTAACTATTTTGCCTGTTTTGTAGAGAATATCAAATGCTTGTTCATCGCAAATAATATTCTCAAGATGAACTCCACAATGAGGACATATGTGAGGTATTTTACTCATAATTTGTTTCTCAAACAATGGATTTCTACAAGAAGAACACTCAAACCAAGATGTCATGAATGGGTCAAATGCAGACATCGGCATAATAAATGATTTATTGTTATATTTAAAATTTTCCATATTGTTTTATCTCTCTAAATTTCAGTACTTTTTTATTTATAAAAATAGCTGCGACTATCTCATTCTTAAAGTTCAATTTATCGTTCCAATTTCCTCTTCGCTGAAAATCTCTTCTACATCAACACAATTTATTTCTATTATTTCTCCATTATTTTGCTTTATCGAGAATGTATTTTTGTTTGAGTCTACTTCATACAGCGTACCTATAAAACACTTTCCATTTCTCAAAACTTTACACTTTTGTCCAATATAAATTGTATAATTAAAGTCACTGTCTGAGCAATAATTAATAAAGCTTTCTCCGTTTATGAAGAATGTATCTACACTTCTGACCATATATTCTGTTTCTCCTTAACTTGTTATTTAATCATTTAACTTTAGAAAATGTTGCAGTTACTTTGATGATTACTTATAAGAGAAGGTCTTAAAATTATTTTTTCTGCAGGGATTTCTTCAATACCTAATAATGTAAAGAAATCCCTGCACCTTATAATTCTATAGTCCCGGCTTATTCTGTTTTACATTCTGTTTATTTTCTTTCGTTTTTGCCCTTTGGAATATCTCTGCAGTTGTCTGTCCCGTCAGATCAGCCCACCGGCCCATGCACTCATTATAATGTTCAATTGCCTCTGTCACATTATCAGATTTATAAGATGCATACAGATATGGTGGCTGTGGAACTCCGTCCTTGAATACCTGCATGACTATCTGCTGACGGATAAGCAGTGGACCGGTTCTCATGTGCTCCATTCCATTCAGCTCATTCTGGAAACGTGCAAATACCTTGTCGTTTCCATTTTCAACCGTAAAACACTGCGCCCTTATATATTTACCGACTATAATGGGATTATCAATATTCAGCTTAGTATTTTTAATTGCAAAACGTACACCATCCCTGTTTTTCTCAGCAAAGAAATTAGGCATCAATGTAATAACGTCCGCACTGCTGTACATGGGTTCTTCATCTTCCTGTATTTCAGCGGCATCTTCCGCTCCATCAATGCCTTTGTTTTCATCATTGCTTGTTTTGGGCATACGTATCTGACCTACATATGTAATTGCCTTGTCAAGATATGACATTTTAATTTCATCCAGATCATTTTTAACGTAATCTTCACGGAGGCTCTTCAGGTACTGTAAATACTCTTCCCTGTCTTCAGTTCCTGAATATATCCCATCCAGGCGTTTTCTGTCAGCAGCAACTCCTGCCAATTCTAAAGTCTGCATTACATCATCTTCAGTCGGACTTAAAACCAGGCTTTCAGGATACGCTTCAATAAGTTTTTCAATGGCCGCCTTTACAGTCTCATTATCCCTCATGTCCGGATAAGCATTCAGTGATGGCACATCTATTATTTTTCCAATTACAATATCTGCCTGCTCATCTTCAATACTGTCCGTTCCCTCAACATGGTAATTAATTCCAATCGCAGGGATTCCGTGAAGTCTTGCCGGGTCAATCTGATTAAATTTCTCTATTGCTTCCTCAACAGTGGAAATATTGTCAATGTAAGTGCCCATGCTGTGGAACTCGCTGCTTTCAGCAACAGTAAATGTAATAACCGCATTGACAGTCTTTTTTTCATTCTCTTCGTCTTTCTTCTGTTCTTCCTGAATAGCCTGCGTATTCCCTGCTGTCTGTTGTTCCCCTGAAATTTCTGCATAACGGGCGGCAATGGTGGATTCACTTATAGGCACTCTGCCGGTGTCATTTTCTTTATACCAGGGTTTTGCAACGGCTGCATTCATTTCATCATACCATTTTGTCATACGGTCATTTTCTGGAATATTGTTTGCAACCTCATAATCATAGATTGCACTTACCTGTCGCCTGTATTCATCTGTCTGCTCTATCTCCTGATTATTCTTAGTCTCCTGCATTTCCTGCATATTCACCTCTTCCTGTGCCCTAATGATTCTATCATATTCCAATAGCACCCTTTCCTCTATTTTCCGCTGTATCGCAGCTGTAACACCATACACGGTATCCCTGTACTGTCCCTGTGTCTGATACTGTGGCATCTGTACAAACCGTCCCTTTCTGCCTTCCTTTATTACTATGCCGTTAACCGTCATTCCATACATTTTGACCGATGCAATGCCTAGTTTCTGCACTACAGAGCCTGTTTTCTGGTTAAGCGGGGTAATTCTCACATCATCTATATTTACATCCGGTACACTTTCTGCAAAAAGCTTTTCTTTTGTGACCTCAAGTACCACTCTGTCTATCTCATTCCTGACCTCCCTGTCATGCGGATATACCACCCCTGAATACCTGTCTCCGTCTTTTCTCTGAGGATAAGATACAAACATCATTTCTTTGCCGGACTTATCGTCAAACCATTTTCTGACTGAGACCGGAAATTTAAAAATCCCTTCTATTTCTACCCATCCGGTAGCAACGGTAGATGTGTTCTTAATTGAATCAAAATCCACCCTCATATTAGCCTTTATGTTCATTATCTGTCATCTCCATTCCTTTTATTATCAATTACATAAGCCCTTCTTAAATTGTCCATGTCATCTGTAGGTGCAAGAAAAATATTTATCATCTGCTCTTCATCCAGGCCGTCATCCATCGCATTTGAAATTATTTCTTGTTCTATTTCCTTCAGTTTGTCCCAGTATCTGCCACACAGGTCTGCAAATGTATCTCCTGTCCATCCCGTCTTGTCTGTTTCTTCAGGCTTCTTAATAAATTCTTCCATATCAACATCATGAAGAAGTGCAAGGCCTTTTATCTGCTCCACTTCCTCCTCTGACTCTTTTACGGCCTGTCTGTATAGCTCTGCTATCTCATCCACAGACCTTTTTCTGGCTGAATCAAATGACAGGTATAAAAGGTCACGCTCATCAACCTCGCATGAATATATGGTTCTGTCAGTCTTTGCCATGACCTTCAGCCGTTCAATTTCTTCCCTATCTGTAACGAAATCCAGACATTTATCTCGGGAAAGGGTTATATACCTGAAATTCTTTGCATCATATATGGTACGCACCGGATGTTCGTAGTCACCAAGCGCCATAGCAGCACTGTATCTGTCTTTCAGCCAGTCAGCTGCCGTAAAACCGTATTCCGGCTTGTCAAAAGGTATTGCCTTGGTATCATATATCGGCGGTCTCGACTCTAAAAAAATAATGCACTCTGTCGGCGGCATTCTTCTTACCTGCCCTGGTGTCATCAGCTTTAATTCCGCTTTTGAATATGACAAATCCGAACTTGAATTAACCCCGAATGACATTCTGTCATCCCTTTTGTCTGCGGTGGCATTGCCAAGCGTTTCTGATATATACTCATGTGTACTTTTTGCCTGTGGTCCGGAACCCAGAAATACAAATGCCGCCATGTTGTCCATCATGATTTCCCACTTGTCGTTCGGATAGATTGCCTTGGCCTGTGCTATGGACTGCAGTATCGGCACCATGCTGATATTTCGGCTTCGTATTACTCCAAGCAGCTTCTCTGTATCTGCCGGGCGCGCACCTGCATAGAACTCATCCATCCATACCTGTACTTCATACGGCAGTGGCCCTTTGATTTCATCGTCTGACAGACGGATAAGTGTATCAAACATCTGCGTATAAAACATGGATGTTATCCATGTGTATGTATTAACATTATCCGGCATAACGAGAAATACAACAGTTGGCTGCTGTCCTATTGTGCGGATATCAATGTCGTTTCCAGAAAATATTCTTTTTACCTCAGCTGTCTCGCATATATTAAGCATTGCAGAAATCATAAGCGAAACGCTGCCCTCAGTCTCCGAAGCTTTTCCCTGGAACTTCTTAAATGCCCTTACCGGAGGATAGTTTGCATCATGCTCTGATTCACACTTTTCCATAAGGTCAGCCAGCGCATTTGACTCTTCCCCTGTAATATCTGTTGTTTTGACATTTTCCATTGCAAGAAGACTAATTACGTCATTGAACGTTGCTTTCCTGTTGTTATCCCTTGCATCCAGCCACGCATAATAAAACACAGCCTGCATCTTTAAATCCACCGCGTCATCCCAGAACGGGTCAGCAGCGGAGTTTTCTTTTGCTGGTCTGACAGCATCATGCCAGCTTTTTATAATTCTCAGCATGTCCGCTTCTGTCTGAATCCACTCAAACGGATTGTACCTGTCCGACTGCTCCGGGTTTTTGAAGTTAAGCGAGTATATCTGATAACCATTTTTTTCAAAAATTTTTCCAAGCTTTCTCTGTGTGTCTCCTTTTACATCAAGAACCACATAGCTTGAACCCATCTGTAGCAGATTCTGATGCATTATAGATGTTGTTTTGAATGAGCCTGATGAACCGACAATCATCATGTTGTTGTTTGAAAGCTTTCCCCTTATGCTTACCTTTACATTTTCTGACAGTATCCTGTTATATTTATCGTCACTGTCTTTAAGCTCCCTGCTTGCCTTTACCGGGTCAAGCCAATCTTCGTCACCATGTTCCATCTCGCTGTGGAAGTTTCTGTAATGAATCATGTAATAATTCACAAAGAAAAACCATGCTATGAAGCCTATCCCCACCCAAGCTGGCGATTTGCTGTTTGCTGCTTTAATCGGATGTGTAAATGCCCACAAAAGCTGCGCATTATAGTCACCTTTCAGCTCTTTAGGTGCCACATACACTCCCGATATCAGGTATCCTAGTATCAGGAATACTATAAGCATCAGAGCAAATGCGAGCCATGGTGTTTTCTTCTTTACATATCTTGTTCCGTAATTTGCCATATTTCCTCCAATAAATATAAGGTGCCGGATTCCGGTACCTTATATTAAAATATTATACCTTCGGGTTTAATATCTTACTGTTATTCACATTCGGAGCTTTCGGCTTGAGATTCTTTACATATGCCATGTTCCTTGTGACATTCTCATACTGCTTATGAATATTCTCATAGCTTGCAGTTTTCACATTTCCATTCTCTGCAACCATCGAGGGCTTGTTTTTGGGAATAAATCCCACATAGGTTCTGCCCTCATCTGCCACAAATACATTTTCAGCCGGAAGTATGAGATGCTTTTCATTTTTTCCGTATGTGCCGGGGATACGTGATACAAAATAGCCTTTTTCACGCATCTTTTTTGATACAGACGTAAAAGCCATGTTATCAACCAGCGTCTCCCTGTTTATAGTGACCATTTCATAATTGCCGTCTTTCTTAAGCCTTGCAAACTCCTCACTGTCATCCTTCTGCATTACATTCACTTTAGGCCCGGGCACTTCATGCTGCTTAAATTCACTGTTTACTTTCTGATATTCCAAAGAAGCATTATCTATATATTCATCTTCATTTATCGCAGCCGTGTCCATATATGATTCATTATCCATTTCATATATGTTTCCAGGCTGTTTATCCTGTTTTATCATGTCCTCCCGGTACATTTTTATCCATATTTCAAACTTGTTTCTGTCTGCGTTTGCAACTGCTATCTGGCTGTTGTCATTCCCTACCTTAAGGTCGGGAAGAATCGAATAATTCATTTTCAGTGTATTAAAGTCACGACAGGCATCCTCCAGTTCTTTTCCCTCAAACGGAAGATTAAAAATTGTATAATTTCCTTCCGTGAAATTTTTCAGATCAGTTATTTCCTTTTTTCCACCTGCCATCTGTACCCTTATATGAGATGCAAACCATGACTTGAATATCTGGTCATCCTTATTCATTACTGCAATCTGTATTGTTCCGCTTTCGCCATCTACCTTGGGCAGTACACAGCATTGCTTTAATCCTTTTCCCTTAAGCTGTTCAACCGGCGAATCAGCATCTATGCGCGCTTTTAGAATACTGATGTCATTCTGTATCCGCTTCTTTTCGCTTTTTTCCGATACGTTCTGCAGCTCAAGTTTAAGGGCTTCGAGCTGTTTTAAATCATTTACATGCTCTGTGGAAACCGGTACGCTGTATATCGTGTATTTTCCTTCTGACAGCTTTGCGAACGCGGCCAGGTCGTCCCTGGATTTTACTGAAAGATAGCCTTTATATGCCAGCCTTGCCACAAACTGAACAAGTTTAATCTGCAGCATGTTTGCTGCATATACCATCTGCGTAATACTGCCGGAACTGTTTCTGACACTCATCATCATATGTTCAAATTCTCTGTCCGTATCCATTTAGCTTTCCTCCACGTCCTTGTTTCTGTTCTTTTTCTTCATGCGCCTTATTTTTTCCATCATATCGACGGAAATACCCGGGTGTATGAATTCCTCCATCTCTGCCGGTGTAACCCCCTCTTCAGCCAGGCTTAGCACATAGCTTATCTGCTCTGACTTATATCCTTCTTCTTTAAGCAGACTTATATATTCCGCTATGTCATTTTTCTGTCTGCGGTTAAGTCTCTTGCGTTTAAATGATGCTGTTTTTTCATCTTCATGCTTTACGTCAGCTGCGGCCGTTTGCTGTACTCCTGCATACGGCATGGTCACCGCTCCCTGTGGCGGCTTTATGTCGACAAACATGTCGCTGAGCTCACCTGTTTTCTTTTCTACTGTCATAATGCTCTCACCCAGCGTATTAATCTTTGCCTGTACTGCATCCGCAAGCTTTGACATATCCTTAAGTGTATTGTTGCCTTTGCCTATAATCACACCGCATGCTTTCTGATATCTTATTTTTCTCAGATAGCCTGCAACATCAGTTTTTCTGTTATCAATTACCTCCTGAACATCCTTGACGGATATCTTGTCACAGGCACACAGGTAAATTTCCCTTAAAACATTTAAATTCGTTCCATTCTGTAGTGCAATATTCGTATAATCTGCACTCATAAAGTTTTCACCCTTCAAGAGCTCCATCAGGCAGTTAATTGCCTTGTCATTTTCCATTTTTATCACCTCTCCTTCAGGTACCGGAATCCGGCACCTTTAAAGGCACATGAAATGTTTTCCATATGCCTTGCACCTCTCATATTTTTCTTTGATGTAATTTCAGCTGTTTCTTTATTTCGTTTGGCTCTGTTCTGTCACTTCTCAGATTAATATCAGCGACTCTGTCCGCATATTTAAGCTGCGACTGAGGCATTGATCCTTTCTCGTAAAAAGAATAAATCTCATCACTTCCTGCCGCTGCAATTATGTGGTCATACAGTGGAATTCCAAGAAGCTCACCAGCCTTTGACATAACATCTGTCACATGTATATCCTCAAGCGAAGGCTGTGATGAGCCGCCTGGATGGTTGTGAAGGATTATAAAGCCATTGGCATTTGACAGTATTGCCGTCTTCATTATTTCCCTGGGTGATGCAATAGCTTTGTCGACTGCACCCATTGAGCATATGCACATGTTTACCGGATTAAGCTTTGCATTAAGACATATGACACACATTACTTCACGGTCGTATTCCCTTAATATGTCTGATACAAATCCTACAACCTGTTCCGGTCTTTTAAGCTGTGTATCAGATATAAGTGTTTTTTCCTTCACCAGACGTATGCCAACCTGGTCTAATACATATACTGTATCACTCATTTTTCTCCTTTCCTGCCAGTCCTATCTGCATTATAAAATCTTCATTCTCATCCATTTCTTCAAGTTCCTTTAGTATTTTTCTCTTTAACATAAACATTTCAAGGCTTTCCTGTTTGATTTTTTCCATGTTTTCCTCCTGCGTACCGGAATCCGGTACCTTTATATTTTTATGGTGCCGGATTCCGGCACCCTCATCATATGCTTATATATTTCTCTTTAATATCATTTCTCTGCGCCTGTGTGTTTTGTGGGGCATTCTGTGGTGTTTCTTTTCTGTCTGCATCAAGCTGGGCATTTAAAAAAGACAGTCTTTTCAGTTTTTCTGAAAGAATGTCTTCTTTGTCAAATTTCTTTGTAACCTCTTTTTCTGCCGTTTCAAGCTCTATCCGTGTTTCATCCAGTGCATCCTGCGCATCAGAAAGACGTTTTTCAAAGCCTGCCATGCAGTTGTTAAGCCTTGTAATCATTCCGGCAGGATCTGATGACATTTCAATAGTATGTTCACACCTGCCCTGCATATGTATGTAATATAAATTGAAAAACGCGTCAAACCTTGAATACAGCTTAAACCCCTTATAATCCCCGATCATGGTCCTCTCAGGTGTCTTTGACTCCTTGGCCGCTGCTATGAGTGCTGCACCGCCTTCCTTTCTGTCATCATATGGCACACCGTTAATCCTGATTTCAAAACCATCAGATAGGATTTCCTCGGAACCGCGTGTAATTATATCCTGCCTCAGTCCCTCAATTTTTTCTTCAAGCTTTGCTATCCTGACCGGATACTCCTTATTGATTGCATCCTCAAGCCTGTATTTCTGGCTTTTGAAATTTGCTTTCAGAAGCTTCAGCTTTGCAACTTCTGTATCGAGTGTCATTTTTTCCTTAATGTATGGATTTCCAGTTGCAAGCGCCTTTACCTCTGCATATGACAGTGCAGCTTCATCCACATCGTCGCAGGAACGTACCGGAGATTTACTGGTCATAATCTGTCCGATGAATTTCTGCTTATTCTCAATGAGCTGCCACGAATAAGAATCAAATGTATTTTCCGTTACATACCTGAATATTTTCACTCGCTCATTCCTGTTGCCCTGGCGGAGTATTCTGCCCTCCTGCTGTTCGATGTCAGATGGTCTCCACGGTACATCTATGTGGTGGAGTGCTATGAGCCTTGTCTGCACATTGGTACCGGCTCCCATCTTTGCTGTTGAACCTAACAGAAAACGTACCTGGCCGCTTCTTACTTTTGAAAACAGCTCAGCTTTCTGTTTTTTTGTATTGGCATCATGTATAAAGGCAATTTCCTTATCCGGCACCCCCTTGGCAATCAGCTTATCCTTAATGGCATGGTACACATCAAACCCTCCGTCACTGCGCGGTGTTGAAGCGTCACAGAAAATAAGCTGCGTTGATTTGTCTTCCGCTGTCTCCTTCCATATGTCATATGCCCTGGCAGCACATGCATTCACTTTTGAATTCTCATTGTCAGGCAGATCCGGATTTATGAGCCGCTGGTCAATGGCACATTTGCGTCCATCGCTCGTTACCTTGAGCATATTGTCGATGCTTGAATCAACCCCTCCTTTTCTTATGTTCTCTGCCCTGTCCCCAAGCGATTTGACTATATCCTGCTGAAACACACTCGGCTTTAAAACCACATTCTCGTAATCACATTCAGGCACAGGAAGTTTAAGCATGTCAGCTGTCTGTATATCTGCACTCTCTTTAAAAAGGGATATAAGCTCCGGCAGATTGAAGAACTTCGCAAATCTTGTCTTTGCACGGTATCCAGTGCCTTCCGGTGCAAGCTCAATTGCTGTCTGTGTCTCTCCGAATGTTGAAGCCCAGGCATCAAAGTTTTCAAATCCAAGCTCCTTTAACCGGCCCGCCTGCAGATAACGCATATTGGTGTAAAGCTCAGTCATGGAGTTTGATATAGGTGTGCCTGTTGCAAATGTTATGCCGCGGCCGCCTGTTATCTCATCAATATATCTGCATTTTCCGTACATGTCCGATGCCTTCTGTGAATCATTCTGTGAGATTCCCGCAACATTTCTCATTTTGGTAAACAGAAACAGGTTCTTAAATTCCTGGCTCTCATCAACAAACAGCCTGTCAACTCCAAGCTGTTCAAATGTAACTGCATTATCCTTTTTGCCTGCATCATTAAGTTTAGCAAGCCTTACCTCCAGATTTTTCTTTGTCTTTTCCATCTGTTTGATGGTAAAATGCTCGCCGTTTGATGCCTTAGCCTCACTTATCGACTCAGTAATCTCATCTATCTGTTCCTGCATGAGTCTCTTCTGTCTTTCATCTGACAGTGGTATTTTAGCGAACTGGGTGTGTCCTATGATAACTGCATCATAATCACCTGTTGCAATCCTCGCACAGAATCGTTTTCTGCGTGCCGGCTCAAAATCCTTTTCAGTTGCAGCAAGAATATTTGCCCCCGGATACAGACGTAAAAAATCCCCTGCCCACTGTTCTGTCAGATGGTTTGGAACAACAAAAAGCGACTTGTGGCACAGTCCCAGCCTCTTCGATTCCATCGCAGAAGCAATCATCTCAAAGGTCTTTCCCGCGCCCACACAGTGTGCAAGCAGCGTATTGTCTCCATACATGACATGTGCTACTGCATTCAGCTGGTGAGGCTTCAGCTCCACATCAGGTGTCATTCCCGGAAACTTGAGATGTGATCCGTCATACGTTCTCGGTCTTGAAGAGTTGAATAGCTCATTGTATTTTTTTACAAGTACCTCCCTTCTTTCCGGATCTCTGAATATCCAGTCCTTGAACGCCTCCTTTAATGCATCCTGTTTCTGCGATGCAAGCATTGTCTGCTCCCTGTTGACTACACGCTTTTCGCTGCCGTCAGGCTGAAGTATCCTGTCATAGACTTTTACATCCTTAAGGTTCAGCGTATTTTCAAGTATCTGATAAGCATTAATTCTGCCGGTTCCGTATGTGCCTGTGACAAGGGGATTATATGAATCTGCATTCTTTCCTTTTATATTCCATTCACAGTTTATAGGGGCAAATTTTACTGCCACCCACTCCCTTGAAAACAGTCTCTGTGGTGTATGCAGCACCTCCTTCATAAACTGCTCTATATACTCTGCGTTAATCCATGTAGCCCCAAGCCTCACTTCTATCTCTGATGCTGTAAGAGGTTTTGGCATTGCCTTCTTAAGATATTCCACATTATCGGAATACGATGCATCCCCCTGTAATGCTTTTTCTGCAGAAATCAGTTTCTTTCTTATGTTTCCGGAAAGATATTCCTCTGAAGTCTGCCAGGTACCGGATTCCGGCACCTTAAAAATAATGCCCTTAAGGTCACTTATTATTTCCTCCCGGCTTTTCCCGGTAAGCCCTTCCATATATTCAAGGTCAACAGCTGCTTTTTCTCCCATCGAAACGGACAGTGCCTCAACAGATGTATCCACATGTGTAACAGGGACAGCCTTTCTGATGGTTCTTTTGGTAAACATGTCCGCTTTGCCCACAACCTTTCCGTCATCATCGGTTTCCTCAAGTGATGATATAAGGCTGTAGCCTGCGTCTTCCCTGAACGCGGTCTGGTTGGTCCTGGAATTTAAGTACCCGAACTTTTTAACGAAGCTGTCATAAACACTGTTGAGCCTTGCCTGTGATGCCCTGATTTCTTCATCGGACGCATCATCAAGCTGTAATTCAATAAGCTCTGACACGCTGTCCCGCACATCAATCAGGCCTTTCATGCGCTCAGCTGTTTTTTCCGGAATGTCCTGTGGACGCATTATTGAATTTTCCCTGTAATATATTTTTCCATTTACTGAACAGTAGGAGAAATTTTTAACTCCTGCCTCTGCAGGTATGCTTTCATCCTCAAGTTCTTCATCAGATATTTCAGTATCATCAATGGAAATTTCACCATGTATCATCTGTACAGCCTGCCTGAGCCTGTCTGCCAATGAAGTGCCGGATTCCGGTACGCAGGCACTCTCCATTCCATGCGGACCGCTTACCATTTCCATTTTGCCAAGCACCATGTGCGGATTGTTAATGAAATAGCTGTTCATCTCTATTCCATTTTCATCTGTGTCCAGATGTATCCAGTCTTCATCCGTATCTATGTACATATCCCTCTTCTTCAGGAAAATAATGTCTGATGTAACAGATGTTCCGGCATTTTTAAACGCATCGTTTGGAAGTCTTATTGCTCCTAGCAGCTGTGTTCTCTGGGCTATATACCTTCTGACTGAAGGATTAGCCTTGTCCAAGGTGCCCTTGCTTGTAATAAAAGCTATCACTCCGCCCGGACGCACCTTGTCGATTGTCTTTGCAAAGAAATAATCGTGGATATAGAAATTGTGTTTGTCGTAGGCTTTATCTATAACCTTGTACTGACCGAACGGCACGTTTCCTATTGCCACATCAAAAAAATCATTCTGAAAATCTGTCTTTTCATAGCCCTTCACTTCAATGTGTGCTTCAGGATATATAAGCTGCGCCATCCTTCCTGTAACAGGGTCAAGCTCAACTCCGTATAGTTTTGATGCACTCATATCTGCAGGCAGCCCTGAGAAGAAATTACCTATTCCCATGGATGGTTCAAGTATATTTCCCTTTGTAAAGCCAAGGTTGTGGAGTACATCATACATTGCATTTATGACTGCTGTGTCAGTAAAATGTGCATTAAGTGTGCTCGCCCTTGCACTGTCATATTCAGTGGTTGTCAGCAGGCTTTTTAATATGCCGTATTCTTCTGACCATGAAGCATTTTCAGCATCAAATATTTCCGGTATTCCTCCCCATCCAAGATATGCGGACATGATTGTCCTCTCATCGGCTGTTGCAGGACGTTTTTCATTTTCTATCTGCTTGAGAATTTTGAGTGCTGAAATGTTACGCTGTGCTTTCTGCCTCTTGGTAAGTGTGGATGCATCAGCTTCTGCCAAAACTAAAAGAGCAGTGTAATCAGCTGCTCTTTCGGTAAAATCTTCATTATTCTGTTGTTCTGCATTATCCTTTTGTTCAGCCTCTGTTTCATCTAATGCCTCAAACTTAGTATCATTTTCCGTCTTATCAGGCTCTATATTTGTTAAGTCTGTAAAGCTGAGCTGCTCTGGTGCCTCGGATTTATGTTTATCCGTGGACTGCTCCTGCATTTCTGTTGTTTGAGAAATATTATCTGATTCCTCAGTTTCCGGAATAATATCATTATTCTGTCTGTCACGGCTTTTGTACTCACCGGTTAGTATTAGGGTTCCGATTTCCTGTTCAACGCTGCTCCATGACAGTGTTCCTTCTGCTTCGCCCTGCTCATCACGCCACTGGAAACGTATGCCCTGAGAACCATATGTGTCATATCCATGAAGCCCCATGCCGTCAACCGGCCAGCTCGCCCCGCCAAGTCCGTATTCCTTTTTGATAAGTGCTGTTCTTTTACCAGCCTCCATCTCATTCTGGAAAATCTGTACGACTCTGTCAAAGCCTCCTTCAAAGCCGGTTCCACGGAGCATGACCTGTCTAATATAGTCATGAGGTATATAATCAGCTTTCCGCGGATTCAGATAGCCGTATTTTTCTACCTTTATGCGCTGCTCATCCTCTGTAGGCAGCTCTGGAATGAAATACAGTCCGGTGCCGGATTCCGGTACATATTCATCCTCACTGGTACCGGATTCTGGTACAATTTCATTTTCTATAAAGTGTAGATCACTGTATCCCTCACTATTTCTTCCGCCCTGTTCAGGATGCTGTTCATCATTCGTATCCATTTCAGCTGGTCCTGCATCTTCAGCTGTTCTGTCACTCCTTCCTGTTTTTTCATCTGCGGCACGATTCTGTCCATCTCGTCCTGTGCTCTCTTCTGTACCTTTAGGCAGTGTTCCTGAAGTTCCCCGAACATTAGCATCGTATCGAACTTCGCCCTGTAATTCTTTTTGAGCCAGGTCCTGTGCATAAGTCCGAATTTCGTCAGCGGCTCCTGTGGTTCCTTGTTCGGTATAAGGTTCGGTATCTCGTAGTCCCCTGCTTTGATGTATTCGAGTTCCATATGTTTTATCCTCCCTCTCCGTACTTTTACGCTTTAAAGCATTATAGTCCACACTGGGGTCCCTGTCAATACCATGCACCCTGTCATAGGTTAAAACTGCAATTCCAACTTCACGCAGTGCCTGCTGTGCTGCATCCGTCATGCGTGAGGAAAGCTCACAGAAATCACTTTCAGGCAAGTCTTTTATAAATGACATATCATAATCAGAAAAACCGCCTGTCGATAAGCCCATTCTTTCCTTTATCATCCGGTTAAGGCCGTACCTGAAAAAAAACCTGACGTTTCTGCGGTACTCATCCATCTTGTATTTTTCTTCATCAAGTTCACTTAAAGGACTGTTTTCAGACGAATACTTTTCTTGTGCAATATCAGCTGCATACTCATCAGCCAGATATTCCACAAGATAATCCATTGTATGTTCTATAGACGGCTCCTTTGTGTCATATTTATCAGTCTGCGGCTGTAGTCCATATACTTTTAACAGACGATTCTGTATCGTTTCCGTGTGATATGGTTTTCGTATCCACAGTCTCGGCAGATGTCCTCCCATTTTAGGTACAACACTGGCTACATCCCATACATACTTAAGTTTTCTGCTGTTGCTTTCATCAATAAGGGCAATGCCGCGGTTGCCCTTCTTAATCCAGCAGCCCATTTTAGAGTTCCATATGTTCATTGTAGCGCATGCAACAGCATCAGGCCGCTGTGCATATATGAGAATCTGATCCATGAAACGGTACCTGTACACACGTGATGCATGTTCAAGAAAATCGTTCCAGGCATTTAAGTCTTGTCTGATGCGCGACTGTGTTTCATGAGCCAGCGCTTTAACTTCATATAGCTTCATTGGCTTTCACCTCGGATAAATGCTAGATTTCAGGTTTTATATTTTTTTCATAAGAAATATTTTTTGATTCCTGTGGAATAATATCAAGCTTATTACGCGTTACCATTTCTATTGAGTTCTCTTTCCTGTCGTACATATACACCTGGTTGGAGAGCCTTTCAGACGGACTGACAACATCCATGTTTGTCTGCTCTATGAAAGCCGAAAGGTCATCACAGTCTGGCACCAGCCTTGCATCCATGGCAAGCACTTCATGCGTGCTTGACGGAATGATAATCAGATTTCCTTCCACCTGGTCGGACAGTTCCTTAAATACCTCTGTGTTAAGCAATACTGTTGCACCATTATTTGAAGTATTCTGAACGATCCACGGATATCCGTCAGACAGTCTGCTTACATCCCCTCCTAATAAGTCTGAAATCTGCTCATCGCTCATTCCCCTGTCTTTAAGCTGGCCATACACATAATCAAACAGGTTGGTTACATTCACTTCAAAAAGTCTGGCCATATTTTTTTCAGCCGTATCAAAAAGTTCCTGCTCTGACATTCCAAGCGCAGCTGCAATTTCATTATTTACCATAATCGTTTTTGACAGACCGTCATGATCCGACAGACATATGTTATATGAAACAGTCAGGTCGTTCAGCTGTCTTGTCGGGCACCCTGCCAGTCTTTGTGCATTAGCTTTCGCGTTTGAAATTTCATAAATGATATTTGGTCTGAATCCCTCATCCAGTACATCCTGATATTCATTCTCCGGTGCTTCATCATATGCCAGCAGTACAATGTCTGCAGCATTTTTTGTAACAAGTTCAATATCCTCTGACAGTTTGTAGTCCTCATACAGCTGTGTCAGATTAATTACGGGACACACATTTGTATCTTCTTTTCTTACTACAAGTCCGTCATAATCCATGCCATTTACTTTTTTCACGCGCTGCAAATGAAGTTCTGAATTCTGAAACTCCGGTGGCAGATAGTCAAGTACCGCATTTTCCACAACATCCTTAAAAATTTCATATTTCATCATTATTTTTCATCCTCCTTTATCTCAGTCTCTGCAGTCTTTTTCAGATATGCAATCATCCTGTCCGTCTCATGTTCATTAGTATTGTGTTGCATCTCCATCAGATAAATTTTTTCGTTCATGTTCCATTCTCCTTTAAATTTTTATATATTTTTGTTAAACGTTCCGGATTCCGGTACGTGGGTAACCTTTTTCGTTTTTCTGCCGGTAAACTCCTGTTCAGTCTTTTTAATTCTTCTTAACATGCGCAGTTCTTTTCCAAGTTCCTTTATCTCTTGTGAAAGTCTTTCCATATCTTTTTTTGAAATATCATCATCCGGCAGATATTCCTTGAGCTGTTCATATTCATCCTGAAGGGCTTCAAAAGCTTCATCACTGATATCAGGATTCTTCAATTCGTTTTCTATCTGCTCTTTTCTGTCAAGCTGTTTTTTTTGTCCACTGTCCAATGCCTCTGAAGCATCCTTTTTATTCCACTTTTCCCTTTTAAGTGAATTTATCATTTCTTCAAGCCTGTTTTCCCGGTCCTGTATGTTATTCATGGTTTTTAAATTGTTCTTTTTAATGTATGAGCACTCATCGAGAAGCCTGTCTATGGCCATAATGTCTCTTCTTACCCCTTTCGTTACTGCATACGGATTAGGCAGTCTGTAAAAGCTTACAGCCTGATAAAGCCTTCGGTATGTGCCTGTGTTTTTGTATATTTCATCAATGGATGCAAGCTTCTCTTTTTTCTCAAGATTTTCAGCAATTTCTTCATACATCCTGCTTCCGCTTTTCTGCTTTATGCGTTTTGCTATATCCTCCGGAGAATATCCGGATGGCATGTTATAGCTTCTTCTTCTGTGTTTTTTTCCGGCATCGTCCGTGTATGTGTATGTAAAATAAGTCGCGTTCTTCTTCTTTGACTTTCCGGCTCTTACTGAATATCCTGCAATCTTCATATGCTCCATGAACTCCGGCAGTGTATCAGAATGTTTTAATGCCAGGTCAATGTCTGCTCTTATCACATGTGTCCAGTTCATTCTTCCGTTTTTCTTTTCATTCCATTCTGCATATGAGAGCCCTTTCTTTTTATTCTCTTCAAATTTCAGCGGCTTAAGGCCATGCTCCATGCATATTTCATCCGTAACCGGCTGTATATATCTTTCCCAGTCACCATTTTCATATCTGTATTTGTAGCCGTCAGTTCTGCTTACAGAATTAAATATAAGGTGCGAATGGATATGCTTTTTGTCAGTGTGTATTGCAAAAACATAATCATAGTTTTCGCCAAGATACTTTTTTGCAAACTCTTTTGTAATTTTATAAGCTTCATCCGCATCTGTTTCCCCCGGCTCGAATGAAATTACAAAATGATATCCCTGCCTGCCATGCAGCTTTCCATACAGTTCTTTTGTGTCAAGGAATGTCTTTATGATATCTTCACTGTAATATCCCGCATTGCCGCCGACATATAAACCATCACACGTTTTTGCTTCGTTATTTTTTTCGTCAAGAATATATTTCACAGCATTGGCCAGATGTCTGTGTGGCACCGCCGGTGCCTCCTTCATATGCATAAGTTTTGTTATTGCCATATTTTGCCTTTCAAAAAGAGCGTACCGGAATCCGGTACGCTCCAAATAAAAAGGAATTTAAGAGGGTATTCAAAGTTTTTTAGGGTCTTTACTTTTTAGGGTCTTTCGTTCGGGTTCTTCAGTAGGGTCTTTCAGTATGGTCTGGTTTTAGGGTTTATCGTTAGGGTTTGAACCTATATTTATAATAAAAACAGGGTATGTTAGCTCGTATTACACAAGCTAATCTACCCTGTTTCTTTTTTGTCCTGCCTCATTTATGATTATTTTGCGGAAATAAAATTTCAAAGGAGGACAAATGAATAATATCACAGATTTACTTGACCTTGAAGACTCTGATATAAAGATTTCAGACATTATTATTGAAGGTCAAACCAAAACTCTTATTATCGAAACTCCACCTGTTGCCAGCTATTGTCCAATCTGTGGGTTTCGCATGCACTCTCGTGGTGTAAAGAAAAGGACTATTAACCATCCCATTCTTCAGGATGGTTATTCCTTGATTCTGCTACTCAAACAGCGCCGCTGGCGTTGTTCCAATCCAGACTGTCTGTATGAAGTTAATGAATCCTTCCGCTTTGTTAACAAGGGACGTAGAACTACAAATGCAACTGACATGCTCATTGTAGAGGCATATCGAAATCTTTTAGAAACATCCGCATCTATCGCTAAAAGATTCCATATGTCTGACACATATGTGCATGAAATCTTTGACCGTTATGTCAAGCTTGACAGGCTTCCTCTTACAGATGCCATTTCCATTGATGAAGTTCACCTAGATATGGATGATGACTGTAAATACGCATTGGTCATCCAGGATTTCCATACCGGTAATCCCATTGACTTGCTTCGCAGCCGAAGAACTTCCGTAACGGAACCGTACTTTATCTCAATCCCTGCAACAGAACGGAATCATGTAAAATACCTTATTTCCGATATGTACAATCCTTACATTGCCTATGTAGAAAAGTACTTCCCCAACGCAGTCCCTGTTGTTGATTCCTTTCATGTAATTCAATGGATTACACGCTCTATTGACAACTACATACGGCAGCTTCTAAAAAAATACAGGCAGCGCGACCGTGAATATCAGGACAAGCTTTCCTATGAACAGCAACGACCTGTTTCACTTCCGCCATCAGACGAAGTATACCTTCTGCAAAAATACAGATGGTTAATTCTGTCCAATCAGTCCAACATCCGGTACCACAGTGACCCTCGCATGGATTCCCATTTTCATGTATTAATGAACACCTATGATTACGAAGATGCTCTCTTTCGAATTGATCCAAATTTGAAAGATTTTCGAGACTTAAAAGAGATGTACGTACAGTTTAATTCGCGAAACGGCGGAAATCCACTCCTTGCACGGAATGAATTAAAAGAATTGATTCAGACATACAAAAGCTCCCGGTTTGAAATATTTCGTGACTTTGCATCTTTATTGAAAAAATTCGAAGACCCTATTGTTAATTCATTTATTATGGTCGAAAAAATCGGGAACGGCAAAATTTATGATGCACGTTTATCTAATGGTCCCATCGAATCCATTAACCGCAAAGTAAAAGATTTAAAGCGACTGGGCAGAGGGTTCCGCAACTTTGAGCACTTTCGCAACAGATTTCTTTTTGCAACCAGACAAACACCGGTGCTTAATGGAATCACTGATTATAACCCTGTAGCTTATTATGAAGAAGATGATTTTTAGGAGGAAACCACATGGAAAACTACTGTGCATTTAGCAAAAACCACGCTTGCCTTAAATGGCTTGACTACGTAATAACACGTCAAGAACTAGAAGAAGCAGACTCTCTCTGTCACGGAAACTGGATAGAAATTCAACGCAAGAACCAATACATTCAGACCCTACAGGAGATTCTGGACAGCAATCACATCTCATACCCCGATGAAATATAGTTTAATTTAATAAAAGGTCTGGCTACCCAGCCAGACCCTCATAAAAGACCCTCACGAAAAACCCTAAAATAGATTGGCAAACCCTAAAGAACTTTGATTATCCGAAAAAATCTCATTAATTCATCTTAAAAATCAGCCAAACCTCAAAAAAATTGATTACCTAACAAATTTTCAATTTTCATAAAATTTGACACTAGCGCTTCAAATCATTCCCGATTATAAATCAAATACAGCATTAAATCAACCTGAAAAATCAGATCCGTATACTCAATATTTAAAGCGCCATTATACTTTCCAACTATTTTATTAACATTTTCCAATCCAATACCATGTTCAATGGAATTACTTTTTGTTGTTATAAATTTACCATTATTATAACTCACTTCACCATTGTATGTATTTTTTATGGTTGCATGAAAAACTCCCTTATCAACATAAATTAAAATATCTATCCACTTTTCTTTAGATTTTTCTGCTGCAAAAATTGCATTTTCTAATAGATTACCTAATATGACATTAAGATCAAATATATTATATTTAACATCACTCGGAATTTTTACTTTTACATTAACAGCATTAAGCAACTCATGTGCTTTTTGTAACATATAATTCAAAATACTATCTATTTCAGCATTTCCGCTATTAACATATGACTTCTCGATTTGATAATTCTTTTCCATATTATACAAATACTCCTGAATAATAGAATCCGAATCTTGTTGTTTGGATACCATATCTTTTAGTATTCTAACATGATGTTTTAAATCGTGTTTTAAACTATTGTACTTATCTTGAGAATCTTTTATAAGTTTTAATTGATTAGCATATGAATATACCTGTTTTTTTAATACATCATTATCAAAATGTATTTTATAAAATTTTATTACTGAATTGTACAGATAAAACACAACAATATTGTTAAGCAATATACCATATACTAATAATGTGACAAGAGGTTTTAAACTCACATCAAGGAAAAAAAATACTAGTATAAAAATCATCAATGCACTAATCGTAGGTACGCATAATAATGCTATCCAACTATGTGTTGGTATATCTAATTCACATTTTATTTTAATAATTCTTTCTGCTATTAATTCGACTAAAAAAATAAACACACTGGTTAGGACACCAAAAAATTCATTTATATCATCACCTACAGAGTAATTCGTGAAAGATACGAATACTATTGTATCACATGCCATGTTAATTAAATATACTAAAATCGAAACAAAAATTCTTTTACTGTTTCTTTTTGAGTAAACACACGTAATAATATACAAACCTATAACATTAATTATAATATCTAGTATTAAAGAATGACAAAGCCAATACGCTCCTGTTGTTAAAAAAAAATAAATTACATATGTTAGAAATTCTTTTTTTAATAATACTTCTTTATCAAAAAAAACACGCATAAATCTGAAAACGGCATATATGCGGAAAATATTTGCCGCTATTACTATAAGCATATCTAGCACTTTATTCTCTCCTATCCTGCAGAATTCTATTTCTCACCGCTTTCCTATATGGCTTACTTATTGATATAACCTCATTGTTTACCATTTTCACCCATTCATATGTATACTCCTTTGCATATGCAAAATTAATAATATAAGACTTATGCACCTGAATAAATTCATCTGTTGGAAGTTGTTTCTTAACTGTTGTTAAATTACTATAAAATTCTATATTTTCATTCATCGTTACTATTACTATTTTCCGTTTATCACTTCTAAAATATATAATATCTCCAAACTTTTGTCGGTATAAGCTTTTTCCTATTTGGTATTCAAAAATAGTTTTGTTTCTATTTATTATTTTAAGAACCTCCACAATAGTGTTCTTAATAGTAGATTCTTCTAGAGGTTTTATTAGAAAGTCAAAAGGTCTGACTCTAAATAATCTTAACGCATACTGCTCCTTCGATGAAATATATATAATTATACTTTTCTCGTCATTTCTATTATTCCGAATAAAATTTCCTACTTCAATTCCAGTAATATTCGCTAATTCTATATCCAGAAAAATAATTTCATAATAATTGTCTTGTTCTAAATATTGACATAAAGCTTCACCTGTATAGAAGATATCAACTTCAAATTCTAAATCCATATTTTTTGCAATATCTAAAATGATATTTTCCAATTCACTACAAGTAACCTTCTCATCATCACATATAGCTATTTTATACAAGTTATCACATCCTTCGGTTACAACTTTTGTATATATTAACTCTTTTAACATAACTAATCAATCCCCCTTTTTTTATTTATGAGTATAGCTATTTAAATTATCTAATTCAATGTTTTTAATATAAAAAAACTATTTATTTTACAAATTAAAATCTTTTCAAAAGCAAGATTCGCCCGAGTAACTCAAAACCCACTTTATGTTTTTTCGCTACTGGCAATCTTGATGGGGATTCTGATTCCCCCTTCCCTCGGTTTCTTACACAGCAAGCTGTGTTTTTGGCTTCTATATAGAACATAGTCGCAGCGTGATGGTTCCCATCACGAGAAAGGATAAAACATGGCAAGACCAAAAAAGCAAAAGGAACTGAAACGAAACCATCACATCATACTCTGCCTCAACGATACGAAATACTATATTGTCACAGAAAATGCCTAAACAGCCAATCTGCATATGCCAGAACTAAAGAACTAATGTAAGCGATATATAATCGCACGGTTTGTCGCCACCAACTTTTAATGAGATAATCACTTCAGGAGT
>ERZ1108170.474-NODE-474-length-32100-cov-4.354938_pt1 | contig 32100 bp, 29 predicted proteins | sample MGYA00403705_ERZ1108170 | MGnify/ENA primary metagenome ERZ1108170 (study PRJEB35170, sample SAMEA104062422) | human gut metagenome | biome: human gut; feature: human-associated habitat; material: faeces | place: Denmark | collected 2012-06-15 ...
GTATAAAAACCGAGGTACACGCCCCCGGTTTTTATGCGTTTGCACGGCAAACGCTGTTTTATGTGCGCCGGCTGCTCAGACCTCAAGATCTCCGGCGAGGCGTCCGGTGACGAGCGATGCGCAGCGCTCGCGGTGCGCGACGTGAAGCGGATGGTCGCGGAAGGCCGCGAGCGCGTTCCTGTCGTCCAGGTCGGCATAAAACACGAGATCGTATTCGCCGCCGGCGAGGTTCGGGCCGATCTTTGCGTTGTGCAGGCCGGGAATGGGGGCGAGCGTCTCGACGGACGCCGCAAGGCGCGCTTCGGCTTCACGGCGCTTCTCGCCCTCGCGGTACTCCTCCTGAAGCTTCCAGAACAAAATGTGTCGTATCATGGGTCAATTCCTTCTTTTTTGATCGGATATGAAATGCTTGCGCGGCGTATTATAAAAACTGTACAAACACTGCTTCTATGATATAGCAAAAATTCATAAAAATAAAGTCTTGTAACGTGCTGAAGTGCGTGATACAATAGACCCATCACAAACCGAAGAAGCGGAAGTAAAACCGGTAAGCGGGTTTGCAGAGAGCCGGGGGCGGTGGAAGCCCGGCAGCAGCGCATCGGACAAATGGACCGCAGAGGGTGCACGGGAACGGTCTTCGGACCCAGTATAGTGCAACGGAACTCCCCGTTACGGAGAAGGAGCGTGTTAGCGTTCCGATGAGTGCGCGCCGCACGGCGCGAAGCAAGGTGGCACCGCAGGATGATTTTATCGCCTGTCCTTGGAAGAAATTCTGAGGACGGGCGTTTTTGTTTGTCCTCGACGACATGCCAAAGGAGAGATACCCCATGAAAAACAAGTTTTTAGCAGCACTTCTCGCAGGCGCAAGCCTTCTGACCATGACCGCCTGCGGCGGCAATGCCTCTGCGGATACCGGCGCGGACGCAAATGCGGACACCGGCGACGCAGCAGGCGACACCGCAAAGGTCGCGGTCGTTCAGCTGGTCGACAACGATGCGTTCACCGAGATGATCGACAGCTTCGAGAACAAGCTGACCGAGCTGTACGGCGACGGCGTGACCTATGACGTGAAGAACGCGCAGGGCGATATGTCCACGCTCAACTCGATCGCGTCCGAGCTCAAGACAGCGGATTACGACCTCGTTGTTCCGATCGTTACCCCGGCGACGCAGGCGGTCGTCAATGCGGGCGTGAGCGCGCCGGTCGTTTTCATCTCCGTGACCGACCCGGTGGCGGCAGGCATTATGGGCGACATGGCAAAGCCGGATAAGAACGCGACCGGCACCTCGAACATCGTTCCGGTCGATGAGATCTTCACGCTCGCGGGCAAGCTGACCCCGGACGTTAAGAACATCGGCATCCTGTACTGCTCGGGCGAGAAGAACGCCGTTCTGACCGCCGAGAAGGCAAAGGCATACCTCGATACCACGGATTACACCTATGAGGAAGTCACCGTTGCCTCCTCGAACGAGGTGCAGCAGGCGGCGCAGTCGCTCGCAGGCAAGGTCGACGCGATCTACATCCCGATCGACTCCACCGTGCAGTCCGCGATGGCGCAGGTCGTCGAGGCGGCGAACGCAGCAGGTATCCCGGTTTACGGCTCTGACCCGGTCATGGTCAAGTCCGGCGCGCTGGCTTGCGTATCGGTCTCCAACACGCAGCTCGGCGAGCGCTCCGCAGAGATGGCATATGATATTCTGAACGGCAAGGACGTTTCCGAGGTCCCGGCCGAGGCAATGAGCGAATTCCAGTACGTTTGCAGCAGGGCCGCAGCCGATGCACTCAGCATCACGCTGCCGGAAGACGGCTCGGTAACGCTGATCGGCGGCTGAGACGCCGCAAAAAAAGGGGAGAGATAAACCATGAACTTCTTTCTGGACTCGGCACTGCTCGGCCTTGAATACGCGCTGCTCGCGGTCGGCGTGTACATCACGTTCCGCATCCTGAACCTGCCCGACCTCACGGTCGATGGCTCGTTCACGTTCGGCATGGCGGTCTCGACCGTGCTGTGCGCGGCGGCGCATCCGTTCGCCGGACTGCTGGCCGGTGCGCTGGCCGGCGCGGCCGCCGGTGTTGTGACCGGATTTTTGCAGACGCACTGCAAAATCCATCCCATTCTCGCAGGCATTCTGACGATGAGCGGCCTGTATACCGTGAACATCACGGTGCTGGGCGGCCCGAATGTATCGCTGCTCGACGCGCCCAAGTTCTTCGAGGTGCTCGGCGGCAAAGCGCCTGCGGTGGGTCTGGTAACGGTGGTGATCGTCGTGCTGGTCACGCTGTTCTTCCAGACGGTCGGCGGCCTGTGCATCCGCGCGGCAGGCTCGAACGAGGACATGGTGCGCGCCTCCTCCATCAACACGACGGCAGTCCGCTGGGCGGCGCTCGCGCTGGCGAATGCGCTGGTCGCGCTCTCGGGCGCGATCCTCGCCCAGTGTCAGGGCTTCGGCGACGTCGGTGCAGGCAGCGGCATGATCGTCATCGGTCTCGCGTCCGTCATCATCGGCGAGGTCATCTGCGGCAGGCGCGGCATTGTGATCGGCATCGTCAGCGCGGTGCTCGGCTCGGTCGTCTACCGCATCATCATCGCGCTCGCGCTGCGTTACAATCTGATGAGCGCGAACTCGCTCAAGCTGCTCTCGGCGCTCATCGTTGCGGCGACGCTCGCCGTACCGGCAGCGGCCGCAGCGGTCCGTGCAGGCCGCGAGAGAAAGGAGAACCGCGTATGCTGACGCTCAAACAGCTCGACAAGACCTTCGGCGCAGGCACGGCGAGCGCACATCACGCGCTGTGCGGCATCGACCTCACACTTCAGGACGGCGAGTTCGTCACGGTCATCGGCTCGAACGGCGCGGGCAAGTCCACGCTGTTCGGCGCGGTCTCCGGCAGCTTTTTCGTGGACAGGGGACGCATTGTGCTCGACGGCGAGGACATCACCTACCTGCCCGAACACAAGCGCGCAAAGCGCATCGCGCGTATTTTTCAGGACCCGATGCGCGGCACAGCGCCCGACCTGACGCTGGAGGAAAACGTGGCGCTCGCGTATGCAAGAGCAGGCGGACACCTTTTCGCACCGGCGCTGCCGCGCAAAAAGCGCGCGTTTTTCCGCGAGCAGCTCGCGCGGCTCGACATGGGTCTGGAGGACCGCATGAAAACGCGGATCGGCCTGCTGTCGGGCGGACAGCGGCAGGCGGTAACGCTGCTGATGGCGACGATCAATACGCCGCGCGTGCTGCTGCTCGACGAGCACACGGCGGCGCTCGACCCGGTGGTCGCGGAGCGCGTGCTGCACATCACGCAGGACATCGTGGCGGAAAATCACATCACGACCATGATGGTCACGCACAACATCGGCGCGGCGCTGTCGCTCGGCACGCGCACCATCATGCTCGAGCGCGGAAGGATCGTGCTCGACCTGTCGGGCGAGACGCGCGACAGGCTGGATGTGCCGGGTCTGCTCGCGCTGTACCGCGAGGCGTGCGGCGCGGAGCTGGATAATGACAGGATGCTCTTGTCGCACTGAGATTCCTCCAGGGGGGACGCTGTCCCCCCTGGATACACCCCCGGTTCCGGAGAAACCGGGGGTGATACCCCCCTCTCGTCCGCACAAGGTGAATTGCCCTGAAAGGGCAAGAGAAGGTGCCCTGGGGTGCGGCGGACGAGGCCGCGCCGCCGCGGCGCGGGCAGAGGTATAAAAGTCCGGCGGAGCTGGACTTTTATGGAGAATTTTATGCGGCGCTCTGCGGAGCGCCTGCCCTGCCTGTTTTGCCTTCGGCAAAAGTCGGCAGGGGATTGCGCCCCGCAGGGGCGCGAAAAGGCACGCTTTTGCGTGCCTTTTTTGACCTTCTGTTCGGGAATATATGGATTTTATGGTTGGAAAATGGAGATGGAAACTGGACAGGGCGTGTGATTTTTCGGGGGCGGATCGGGGGAAAACGTAAAAATTCAGAAAATTTGCCTTGACAGGAGACGCGCAATCTGCTTTTATTAAATGTGATACAAGCGCTGAATGAGACTATTATATATAGGAAAGGCAAGGGGGGATGCGGCTGTGACAGGCGTTAGAAAGCGGGTGCCGAAGAGCCGCGCGATGCACGCGGCGATGGTGATCGCTGTTGGTTTCGCGCTCATTATTCTGGCAGGAGCGCTGCTGCTCATGCTGCCGTGCGCCGCGAAGAGCGGCCGCGCAACGCCCTTCATCGATGCGCTGTTCACCGCGACGAGCGCGACTTGCGTCACCGGTCTGGTCACGGTCAGCACGGCGGTGCACTGGTCGCTTTTCGGCAAATGCGTCATTCTCCTGCTCATCCAGATCGGCGGCCTCGGCTTTATGTCGGTCATGACGGCGGCGTCGCTGCTGCTGCGGCGCACGATCACGCTGCGCGAACGCATGGTCATCGGAGCCGGCTTCGGTCTGGATTCGAGCGGCGGCATCGTGCGGCTGATGCGGCGCGTGCTGGTCGGCACGTTCCTGTTCGAGGGCGTCGGCGCAGGGCTGCTGTCCATCCGCTTCGTGCAGCAGTTCGGGCCGCTGCGCGGCGTCGGCATGGGTGTTTTCCATGCGATATCGGCGTTCTGCAACGGCGGCTTCGACCTCATGGGCACGCCGGACGATCCGTTCTGCTCGCTCGTGCACTATGCGGACGACCCGCTCGTGAATCTGACCATCATGGCGCTCATCGTGCTCGGCGGTCTCGGCTTTTTTGTATGGAGCGATGTGTGGGATCACAGGCGCTTCCGCCGCCTCAGCCTGCACAGCAAGCTCGTACTCGCCATGTCGGGCGTACTGCTCGGCGGCGGCTTTGTGCTGACGCTGCTGTTCGAGTGGAGCAATCCGGCGACGCTCGGCGGCATGAGCGTGCCGCACAGGCTGCTCGCGGCGGCGTTCCAGACGGTGACGCTGCGCACGGCGGGCTTCAACACCATCGACCAGAGCGCGCTGACCGACCCCTCGCAGGCGGTCGCGTGCGTGCTCATGCTGATCGGCGGCTCGCCCGGCTCGACGGCGGGCGGCCTTAAGACCGTGACGGTGGCAGTGCTCGCGCTCAGCGCGGTCAGCGCGCTGCGCGGACGGACGTCGGTCACAGCCTTCGGACGAACCATCGAGCCGCGCAGCATCATGAATGCGGTCGCGCTCACGGTCGTCGGCGTGACGATCATCCTCGGCGGTGCGTGCGCCATTTCGTTTATCGAAAACGTGCCGATGAACCTGTGTCTGTTTGAGACAGCCTCCGCCTTCGGCACGGTGGGTCTTACCATGTCGCTCACGCCGGCGCTTTCGGCGGTCTCGCATATCATGCTGATCGTTATGATGTATTTCGGCCGCGTGGGCGTACTGACGTTCGGCGTTGCGGTATTTCTGCGCCGCAGAGAGCCGCCCAAGCTCACATTCCCCTCGGGCAATGTCATGATCGGCTGAACAAAAAAAGAAAATCCGCAGAGATTACACACAGCCTGTGGATAAAAGGGAGAAAGCAATGAAATCCTTTCTGGTAATCGGTCTCGGCCGCTTCGGCCGGGCGGTAGCGTGCGAGCTCGGCTCGCTCGGACATGAGGTTCTCGCCCTCGACAACAGCGAGGAAAACGTGCAGCACATCGCGGACAGCGTCACGCAGGCTGTCTGCGGAGACGCGCAGGACGAGAGCGTGCTGACCTCGCTCGGCGTGCGCAACTTTGACTGCTGCGTCGTGGCCATCGGCACGGACATCGAGGCGAGCATCCTCGTCACAGTCATGCTCAAGGAGCTCGGCGCGAAACAGGTCGTCTGCAAGGCGCTGTCCGCGCTGCATGCCCGGGTGCTCGAGCGCGTGGGCGCGGACCGCGTCATTCAGCCGGAGAAGGAGATCGGGCAGCGGCTCGCGCAGCATCTCGGCCGCACGAACGTCATCGACTACATCGGCTTTTCGGACGATTTCTCTATTCTGGAGATCAAAACGCCGCGCAGCTGGATCGGAAAAACGATCGGACAGCTCGGCGTGCGCGCGAGGTACGGCATCAACATTCTGGCCATCCGGCACGGCGAGGGCGGCGTGGCGGATGTAACGCCGGGGGCGGACGGCCGCATCAGTGAGAACGACCTGCTGGTCATACTGGGTACGAACGATAAAGTAGATAAAGTGGTGGAACTGAAGTGATAGAGATACAGAGCCGTCAGAATGCCGCGCTCAAGCATCTGGCGCGGCTCGGGCGGGAGAGAAAATACCGCCGCTCGACCGGCGAAATGCTGTGCGAGGGCGAAAAAATGCTGACCGAGGCGCTGCGCTCGGGCGCGGAGATCAAGACCGTGCTCGTGCGGCGCGGCTTCGAGAGCGGGGAGCTGCGGCAGGCGGAAAAGCAGGGCGCGGCGATGTACTGCGCGGAGGACGCGCTGTTCTGCCTCGCGAGCGAGGTGGAAAGTCCGCAGAACGTTATTTTTTCCTGCATGCAGCCGCAGTGGGACGCAGCGGCGCTCGATGACAGGGAGCAGGTACTGCTGCTCGACGGCTTGCAGGACCCGGGCAACCTTGGCACGATCCTGCGGACGGCAGAGGCGTTCGCCCTCGGAGCCGTAGTGCTGTGCGAAGGCTGTGCCGACCCGTTTTCGCCCAAGGTCGTCCGCTCGACCATGGGGGCGGTGTTCCGCCTGCCCTGCGTGCAGCTGCCGCTCGCGGACGCGCTCGCCCGGCTGAAAACGGCCGGTCTGCCGGTCTACGCGACCGCGCTGCACGAGGACAGCGTGCCGCTCTCGAGCGTTTCGCTCGGCCGGGCCGCCGTCATCATCGGCAGCGAGGGCCGGGGCGTGAGCGAGAGTGCGCTGCGCCTGTCCGACCGGCGCGTGATCATCCCGATGCACGGCCGCGCCGAGTCGCTCAACGCAGGCGTCGCGGCGGCGATCGTGATCTATGAAATGACGAAATAAGGAGGCGGAAGGGCATGTCGTCACTGCTGAGCTATGTCTGGTTATCCCTCAAGCGCGGCCTGGGAAACTATCTGCGCGCGGAGGTGCTGCGCCGCATGGGCTCGCCCGAGGCGGTTTACGCCGCGGACAGCACAATGCTCGCGCAGAGCTGTCCCAGTCTGCGGCGGCAGCATATCGAGCTGCTGTGCGACAAATCGACGGATGAGGCCGAACAGGTCATCACGCAGTGCGCACGCGAGGACATCCGCATCCTGCCCGTTTCGGACGCCGCCTACCCGGACCGCCTGCGGCAGATCGAGGATCCGCCGGTCGTGCTGTATATCCGCGGCCGGTGGCCGGATTTCGACACCATGCCGGGCATCGCGGTCGTCGGCACGCGGCAGGCGACGAGCTACGGCGTGCAGGTCGCCGGGACGATCGGCGCGGAGCTGGCGAAGGCCGGCTTTGTCACGGTCAGCGGCATGGCGCTCGGCAACGACGCGGCGGCACATCGCGGCGCGCTCCGCGCAGGCGGTCTGACGGTCGCGGTGCTCGCCGGAGGCCCGGATGTGTGCTATCCGCCGCAGAACCGCGCCCTCATGGGCGATATCCTGCTTTCCGGCGCGGTCATCAGCGAATATCCGCCCGGGACCGAGCCGGACGGTCTCAACTACAAGAGCCGCAACCGCATCATCAGCGGCCTGTGCGTCGCGACGGTCATCGTCGAGGCCGGAAGCGCGCGCTCGGGTGCGCTCATCACCGCGCGTCACGCGCTCGACCAGAGCCGCGACGTTTATGCGGTCCCCGGTGCGATGGGCGCGCCGCAGTCCAGAGAGTGCAACGCTCTCATCGAGCGGTGCGAGGCCGCGCTGCTGAACGACCCGAGGGCGCTCGTGCGCGAGTATGCGAGCCTGCTGCCCGGCGGCGCGGCCGCATTTCATGCCTATACCCGCCCGCCCGTCGCGCGGACGGTGCCGAAGCAGCGCAATGCGCCCGAACGGCGCACGCCTGCAAAACCGGCTCCCGTGCCGGAAATGGCGGCTCCGGCGCCGGAAAAACCGGCGTTTGCCATGCCGGAGGGACTGGATGAGAACGAGCAGAAGATCGTCCGTCTGGTCGCGGAGGGCATGCACAGTCTGGAGGAGCTGGTCGAGTGCTGCGGTCTGCCCGCGCCGCGGCTGATGTGCATGGTCACGACCCTCGAGATGGAGGGCGTGCTCGAGCGCGACGCGGCGAACGTCCGTCTCGCAGGACAGGAATGAGTAAGAAGAAAAGAAAGATAATATGACAGGCGCAGCGCCTGTCAGCGCATCGTGCGCACCAAACAGGAAACGGAAAGCCGTTTTCCGAAAACCCGGAGGTTTTTATGTCTAAGTTAGTAATCGTGGAGTCTCCTGCCAAGGCAAAGACCATTGGCAAGTATCTGGGCGCGGATTACGTGGTCAAGGCGTCCATGGGACATCTGCGCGATCTGCCGAAAAAGAAAATGAGCATCGATCTGGAGCATGATTTCAAGCCGGAATATGTGCCGATCGAGGGTAAAGATAAAGTCATCAAGGAAATCCGCAGCGAGATCCGCAAGGCGGACTTCGTCTATCTCGCGACTGACCCTGACCGCGAGGGAGAAGCGATTTCGTGGCATATCAAGGAGCTGTTCAAGCTCAAGGACAGCAATTCGCGCCGCGTGACCTTCAACGAGATCACCAAGCAGGCTGTCCACTCGGGCATCGCAAGTCCGCGCGACATCGACATCGATCTGGTCAACGCGCAGCAGGCGCGCCGTATCCTCGACCGTATCGTAGGCTATCAGCTCTCGCCGTTCCTGTGGCGCAAGGTCAAGCGCGGCCTGTCCGCAGGCCGTGTGCAGAGCGTCGCGACCCGTCTGGTCGTCGACCGCGAAAACGAGATCCGCGCGTTCGTGCCCGAGGAATACTGGTCGATCGAGGCGCTGCTCGCGACCGAGGACGGCGGAACGTTCACCGCGCGCTACTATGGCGACGGCAGCGGCAAGGCCGAGCTGAAGAACGAGGAGCAGGCGATGCGCGTGGTGAACGCCGTCACCGGAAAGCCGTTCACCGTCGGCGAGATCAAGCGCGGCAAGAAAAAACGCACCCCGGCGCCCCCGTTCATCACCTCGACCCTCCAGCAGGAGGCGAGCCGCAAGCTGAACATGACGCCGCGCCGCACCATGAGCATCGCGCAGGAGCTGTATGAGGGCATCGAGCTGGGCGAGTACGGCCTTACCGGTCTGATCACCTATATGCGTACCGACTCGCTCCGTCTGGCTGACGAGGCGACCGCTGCTGCGGCAGGCTTCATCAAGGGCCGCTACGGCGAGGACTACTATCCCGGCAAGCCGCGCGTCTACAAGACCAAATCGGGCGCGCAGGACGCGCATGAAGCCATCCGCCCGTCCAACGTGCAGCTGCTGCCCGAGGAGATCCGCAGGTATCTTTCGCCCGACCAGTTCAAGCTGTACCGCCTCATCTGGTCGCGCTTTGTCGCCTGCCAGATGGCGGACGCCATCCTCGACACGGTCTCCGCGGACATCGTCTGCGAGGGACAGGTGTTCCGCGCCTCCGGCCATACGGTCGCGTTCCCGGGCTTTACGGCGGTCTACGAAGAGGGCACGGACGACGAAAAGAAGCAGGACGCAGCCGGAAAGCCGCTGCCGCGCTTCGACAAGGGCGACCGGCTGACCGCCGAGAAGCTCGAGCCGTCGCAGCACTTTACGCAGCCGCCCGCGCGCTATACCGAGGCGTCGCTCATCCGTGCGATGGAGGAGCGCGGCATCGGCCGTCCGTCCACCTATGCGCCGACCATCTCGACCATCATCGACCGCGACTACGTCACCAAGGAGAGCCGCGCGCTGCGTCCGACGCCGCTCGGCGAGGGCGTTACCGGTCTGCTCGTGGACGAGTTCAAGTCGGTCGCGGACTACGAGTTTACCGCGAACATGGAGCACGAGCTCGACGAGGTCGAGGCCGGCAGGCTGAACTATATCCAGCTGCTGCACAACTTCTATGACGGCTTCGAGGCGGCGCTCAAGCAGGCCGAGAGCGATCTGGAGGGCAAGCGCATCAAGATTCAGGACGAGGTGACCGACGTCATCTGCGACAAGTGCGGCCGCAATATGGTCATCAAGTCCGGCCGCTTCGGCAAGTTCCTCGCCTGCCCGGGCTTCCCGGAATGCACGAATACCAAGCCGATCACCGAGGACACGGGCGCAGCCTGCCCGGTCTGCGGCGCAAAGGTCGTCAAGAAAAAGTCCGCGCGCGGCTTTGTCTACTATTCCTGCGACAAATACCCGGCGTGCCAGTTCATCACCTGGGACAAGCCGCTCAAGACCAAGTGCCCGAACTGCGACTCCTCGCTGTTCCGCCACACCGACCGCGACTCCAAGGAGGTCACCGACGTATGTCTGCGCGAGGGCTGCGGCTTTGTCGAGCTGGTCAAGGAGGGCCTGCCGCCCGAGGAGACCGAGAAGCGCCGCAAAATGCGTGAGGCGCGCGCGGCTAAGGCTGCGGAGCGCGCCGCTGCGAAGGAAGCCGCCGAAAAGAACGGAGAGACCGCGGAAAAGGCGCCGAAGGAAGCGAAAAAGCCTGCGGCGAAAAAGAAAACGGTCAAAAAGACGCTTCCGTGGATGACCAAGACCACGAACAGGTTCAAAAAGCTCAAGGACGAGGCCGTGCAGGAGCTGACTGCAAAGCAGCAGGAGCAGTATGCAAAGGCGCTCGCAAAATATGAGGCCGAAAAGGCCGCGGAGAAGGCGAAGAAGGCCGCCGAGAAAAAGGCGGCGGCGAAAAAGCCTGCCGCAAGGAAAAAGACCACGGCAAAGGAGAACCCGGATGAATAATACCGTTACCGTCGTCGGCGCGGGACTGGCCGGCTGTGAGGCTGCATGGCAGCTCGCGCAGCGCGGCGTTTCCGTGCGCCTGTGCGAGATGAAGCCGTCGCAGCACAGCCCGGCGCATCACTCGGACGATTTCGCAGAGCTTGTCTGCTCGAACTCGCTGCGCTCGGATGAGCTCACCAACGCGGCGGGCCTGCTCAAGGAGGAGCTGCGCCGTCTGGACAGCCTCATTCTGTCCTGCGCGGACGCGAACCGCGTCGAGGCAGGCGGTGCACTGGCGGTGGACCGCGAGGCGTTCGCCGCAGCCGTCACCGAAAAGATCAGGAACCACCCGAATATCGAGGTGGTCTACGGTGAGGTAACGGAGATCCCGGAGGGCCGCGTCGTCATCGCCTCCGGCCCGCTGACCTCGGATACGCTGTTCGATGCTATCCACGCCAGGGTGGGCGGCGATTTCCTGCACTTCTACGACGCGGCCGCTCCCATCGTGACCGCGGAGAGCATCGACATGGACTCCGCCTACGAGGCCTCCCGCTACGGCAAGGGCACGGCGGACTACATCAACTGCCCGTTCTCGCGCGAGGAGTATGACGCATTCTGGAACGCGCTCACCACCGCCGAGGAGGCGCCGGTGCACGGCTTCGAGGACTCCAAGGTGTTCGAGGGCTGCATGCCTATCGAGGTCAACGCGCGCCGCGGCTATGATACGCTGCGCTTCGGCATCCTCAAGCCGATCGGCCTGCCCGACCCGAAAACCGGCAGGGACCCCTATGCGGTCCTCCAGCTGCGCCGCGACAACGCGAACGGCACGCTGTACAATCTGGTCGGCTGCCAGACCCACCTCAAATTCGGCGAGCAGAAGCGCGTGTTCTCCATGATCCCGGCGCTCCGGAACGCGGAGTTCGTGCGCTACGGCGTGATGCACCGCAACACGTTCCTCGACTCGCCGCGTCTGCTCGACGCGACCTACGCGCTGAAAAGCGAGCCGCGCATCCGCTTTGCCGGACAGATGACCGGCGTCGAGGGTTATATCGAGTCCACCGCCTCCGGCTGGACCGCAGGCGTGGCGGCCGCGATGGAGGTGCTCGGCAGACCGATGCCGCAGCTCGACCGCTTTACCGCCGTCGGCGCGCTCGCATCCTATATTTCCGACCATACGGTCACGAAGTTCCAGCCGATGAACATCAATTTCGGCATTATTGAACCGCTTGGCTACAAGATCAAGGGCAAGCGGGAGAAAAACGCAAAGATTTCCGAGCGGGCACTCGAACGCATCGAAAGTCTGAAGGGAGAGCTTTGAGAATGAAGATCATCGTTGACGCGATGGGCGGCGACAACGCCCCCGACGTAACCGTCCGGGGCGCGGCGCTCGCTGCGAAGGAATATGGCGAGGATATCCTGCTCGTCGGCCAGCCCGAGGCGATCACCGCCGTGCTGCGCGCGCATGGACTGGAGAACACCGAGCATCTGACCATCATGCCGGCTTCGGATATCGTTGACATGCACGACGACCCGGCGACCGTTCTGCGCCGCAAGCCGGACTCGTCCATGGCGGTCGCGTTCAAGCTGCTCAAGGCAGGCGAGGGCGATGCGCTCGTCTCCGCGGGCAATACCGGCGCGCTGCTGACCGGCGCGACGCTGTACGGCGGCCGCATCAAGGGTATCCGCCGCGCGGCGCTCGCGCCTGTCCTGCCCTGCGAGGGCGGCGAGGTCATGCTGTGCGACGCCGGTGCGAACACCGAGTGCACGGCGGAAATGCTGCTCCAGTTCGCCTTCCTCGCGTCCCTGTATGCGGAGAAGAACAACGGACTGAAGTCGCCGCGCGTCGGTCTGGTCAACAACGGCACCGAGGACACCAAGGGCGATCCGCTCCGCAGGGAGGCATATGCGCTGCTCAAGGCCGCAGGCGACGCAGGCAGGCTCAATTTCGTCGGCAACGTTGAGGGCAGTCAGGTACCGCTCGGCGCGTGCGACGTCGCGGTCTGCGACGGCTTCATGGGCAACGTTCTGCTCAAGACGGTCGAGGGTACGGCGAAATTCATGGCGCACGAGATCAAGAAGGTGTTCACCGCCTCGGCCGGCACCAAGATCGGCTATCTGCTGTGCAAAAAGGGCATGGATGACTTCCGCGAGATGTTCAATCAGGACAAGGTCGGCGGCGCGCCCTTCCTCGGCATCGCAAAGCCGGTCATCAAGGCGCACGGCTCGTCCAACGAGATCGCGGTGATGAACGCTGTCCGCCGCGCGATCGCCTACACGAAGTCCGGCATGATCGACGCGGTCAAGGAAAATATTCAGTACATGACGGTTGAATAAGCAAAAAAACGGCGAAAGGAGGTGAAACCATGCTCAAAATCGACTATAAATTCAAGGACGTCAGCCTGCGGCAGAAAGCGATGACGCATTCCTCGTATGCCAACGAGCACCACGGCACGCATCTGGACTGCAACGAGCGGCTGGAGTTTCTTGGCGATTCCGTACTGGGCTTTGTCACGGCGGATTACCTGTTCACGCATTATCCTGAGCTGCCCGAGGGCGAGCTGACCAAGCTGCGTGCGGCGGTCGTGTGTGAGGGTGCGCTGTGCGAGATCGCGAGGGAACTCGGCATTCCGGAGGAGATCCGTCTGGGTCACGGCGAGGAGAACGGCGGCGGCAGAAAGCGCCCGTCCATCCTGGCCGATGCGACCGAGGCGCTTCTGGGCGCGATCTATCTGGACGGCGGCATTGAGCCGGCGCGCGCGTTCGTGCTGCGCTTCATCCCGCACAAGGTAGACGTCGCCATTGCGGGCGGCGCGTTCAAGGACTACAAGACCATGCTCCAGGAGATCGTGCAGAAGAACAAGCAGGAAACGCTGGAGTACCGGCTCGCCGGTCAATCCGGCCCGGATCACGACAAGCGGTTTACCATGGAGCTGCTGCTCAACTCCAACGTATTTGCCTCCGGCACAGGTCGAAGCAAAAAGGAAGCGGAGCAGCTTGCCGCAAAGAAGGCTTTGGAAATCATGGGCTGCTAAAAATTTCCTCACCTTTGAACGAGTCTTGATATGATCAAAAAACCATGCCTATAGCTATGAGGCATGGTTTTTATTCTTTTATATATCGCAGATTTTAGAAATATGTACCAATAAATTCTGTTTGTTTTTGTTTGACTTCCGAATTGCTATTTTTCAGGAAAGAGTATATGATAACAGTATAAAAATTTAATTAACCTAAGAGATGATTATATTGAGAAAGTGGTATCGGATATATCAATATCGTCTGACCACCAAGAGGTGTTTAATGAAAAAGATCCTCATCATTGTAATTTGGCTTCTGTCCATGTGCTGTGCTTTTTTTGCAGGAGGTTGGACTAATCAATTTGCCAAAGATCAGTACACTATGCAAGATATCGCGTCTATGATGACCACATCATTTGGGTGGACAATTCAAAGTTCAAAAGATGTTAATGCATATCAGATATCCCTACAAGATTTTTGTGAAATGTACAACCACCTAACAAATGAAGATAATTCCTCAGGTCTAGCCAAGTCTAGCGGTAATATAAAAGGTATAGACCCGCACTTTCTGCAAGAAAGCAATATCCATATCGCTGGTGAATCAAAGAAAGCTGTATATGTATATGAATTTCCGCTTGAATTCAAAATGCCTGAAGGTGCTCATCTTCAGAGTATTGTTGCCTTTACTGACGGGGAAATATGTATGTCTGCTATTCATGTACAGCTGGATCTGGATATTATTGATCAAGTGGATAACCGCTTAAGCCATGATGAAGTGGCAGAAGCGGAACTATTACCATCAACATGGCCGCTAAATGTTGACAAGCAAGTCGTTCATAGCTGGGGACAATCTTTTGATAAGTTGATGAGGAAATAATCTTAATTTCAACACAATGACTACATTCATAAAATCCCACTTGATCTCACAAAGTTCAAGTGGGATTTTTCATTACAATTTTGAAGTTATTAGTCCTCTATATCTGAAATTGGGCTTGGACTCGGAAAAACATATTAACCCGAAAAGCCTGCAATATATCATGGGACATTCGGATATCAACATTACGATGAATCCGTACGCTCACGTTTCGGTTGACAGTGTTAAATCGGAAGTGGTAAAATATCTTATCTATATCTTCGAGGTGGAACATGGTTCTCAAGAGCCTGATCTTACAGGGCTTCAAGTCGTTTCCCGACCGCACCGAGATCAAGTTTCTCGGCGGCATGACCGCGATCGTCGGTCCGAACGGCTCCGGCAAATCGAATATCTCGGACGCGATCCGCTGGGTGCTCGGAGAACAGTCCTCGCGGTCGCTGCGCGGCGCGAAAATGGAGGATGTCATCTTCGGCGGCACGGCGAAGCGCGGTCCGGTCGGCTTTGCCGAGGTCTCGCTCATCCTCGACAACTCCGCCGGTATTTTCCGCTCGCCGTTCGCCGAGATCATGGTCACGCGCCGCTACTACCGCTCGGGCGAGAGCGAATACAGCCTCGGCAAAAAGCACTGCCGCCTCAGGGATATCCGCGAACTGTTCATGGACACCGGTCTCGGCCTCGACGGCTATTCCAGCATCGGACAGGGGCGGATCGATGAAATCCTGTCGCTCAGGAGCGAGGATCGGCGCGGCGTATTCGAGGAAGCGGCCGGGATCACCAAATTCCGCGCCCGCAAGGAGGAGGCCGAGCGTCGCCTTGCCGCGACCGAGGACAACCTCACGCGCATTCGCGACCTGTATGATGAACTGGGGCGGCAGCTCGAGCCGCTCGAAAAACAGGCGAAAAAAACGGAGAAATTCCTTGTTCTGCGCGATGAACTGCGCGTTCTCGAGGTGTCTCTGTGGCTGGAACAGCTCGAACGGCTGAAAAGCGAGGCGGAAAAACGCTCACGCGACGCAGAAGTCTGCCGCAGACAGCTGGAAAATGCAAAATCCGAGCAGGAAAGGCGCTATCAGCAGGCGGAGCAGCTGACGGCTGATCTGCATGGCATCGACCGCGAGACCGAAGCGCTGCGCACGTCGCTGCGCGAGGCGGAGAGCCGCGAGGCCGGGCAGGCGAGCCGCATTGCGGTGCTGCACGCAAACCTCGAAAACTGCCGCGCGAACCTCGAGCGCGTGCACAGAGAGAACGAGGAGCGCGCAAAGCAGGCGGAAAAGCTCGCAGAGCAGTTTTCTGCGCAGGAAACCCGCATCGCAGAGCTGGAGCAGAGCAGTGCAGAGGCGCGAGAGCGCCTTGCGGCGCAGGAAGACAGGCTGGCGCAGCACAGGGAAGCGGAAGGTGCGGCGGCCGCCGCGCTGGAGCGGGCGGAGCAGGCTCGCGCCGCGGCGCAGAACGAACAGCATACGCTTGCGCTCGAGCGCACCGCCGCGCAGACCGGCCTTGCCGGGATGGACGGACAGCAGGATGATCTGCATCGCGCGCTCGAAAACGCAGGTGACCGCCTGAAGGCTGTACAGGAGGAGCAGTCCGCATTCGAAAGCCGCGTATCCGCGGGGCAAACCGCCCTGCGGCAGGCGCAGGCACAGGCCAGCGAGGCAGACGCCGCGCTGCGGCAGGCGAAGGCGGATGCTGATGCCCTCGGCACGGCGCTGCGGCAGGCAGAGAGCGCGCTGACCGACGCGAGAAACCGCGCGGTCATGCTGCGCGATATGCAGCGCGATTACGACGGCTTTGCCCGGTCGGTCAGATCGGTCATGCAGCAGGCCGGGCGCGGCAGGCTTTCGGGCGTGCACGGGCCGGTCTCGGCGCTCCTTTCGACGGAAAACCGCTTTGTCACCGCGATAGACACTGCACTCGGCGCATCTGCATCGTCGATCGTGGTCGGCTCTGCCGAGGACGGCAGGGCGTGCATCGAATATCTGCGCCGCACGGACGGCGGACGGGCGACCTTTCTGCCGCTCGACACCATCCGCCCGTCGACGCTCCGAGAGAGCGGACTTGACCGCGAACGCGGCTGCTGCGGCACGGCGGACACGCTGGTGCAGTTTGATGAGACATACGGCGCGGTCGTGCGCAGCCTGCTCGCGCGCACGGTCGTGTGCGAGAATATGGATGCGGCGCTGGCGCTCGCGCGTTCGCGCGGACACCGCTTCCGCATCGTCACCCTCGACGGCCAGATCATCCAGCCGGGCGGCGCGATGACGGGCGGCTCGGCATCGCGCGGAACGGGCGCGCTGGCGCGTGCAGGACGGCTGAGGGCTGCCGAAGAGCAGGCGGAACGCTGTGAAGCCGCGCGAAAAACGGCAGAGCAGCGCTTTCGTGCCGCGGAAAAGCGGCTGCACGCCTGTGAAACCGCGTACGAAACGCAGAATGCAGCCCTGCGGCGGCAGGCGGAAGCACAGGCCGCCCTTGCCGCCGCGTGTACGCAGCACTGGGCGCTGCTCGGGAGCGCACAGGCGCGGCAGGAAGAGCTGATGCAGCAGCAGCGCAGCATGGAGGCCGAAAAGCAGCGCAGCGCGGAGGTGCTCGCGTCGTTCGACGCGAGGGAAGCGCAGGCCGGAACGCAGCTGCGCGACGCGGAAACGCACGTGCAGACCTGCCGGGACGCGCTCGCGCGGCTCCGTACCGAGGCCGCAGAGCAGGAAGCGCAGCTTGCCGGGCAGCGCACCGCGCTTACGCGCACGGAGGCCGAGCTGTCCGGTGAAAAACGGGCGCTCGAGCAGATGCGGGCGCTCAGATGCGAGACGGACGCCGGTCTTTCGAGCGCGGCGGACAGCATCAAACGCTACGAGTGCGAGTGCGAACGCATGCAGGACGAGCTTGCAGAGGAGAAGGCGGCGCACGAACGGTCGGAGACGCTGGCGCGCACGCTGCGGGAGCAGCTGGAACAGACCGGCAAGCGCCGCGAGCAGGTCGAGGAACGGCGGACTGCCGTGCGCCGGGACGCACAGGACGCAGGCGAGCAGATCCTCGGCATGGAGCGCGAGGCCTCGCGTCTGGAAAACCGCACAGGACAGCTGAAGGCTGAGGAGGCACAGCTCCTCGGCCGGATGTGGGAAAGCTACGAGCTGACACCCACACCGGCCGCTGCGCTTGCGCAGCCGCTTGACGACCCGGCCGCCGCACGCGAACGCGCGCACGAGCTGCGCGGGGAAATACGGGCGCTCGGCAGCGTTAATCCAGATGCGGTGGAGGAATACCGCCGAGTGCGCGAGCGCTATGCCTTCATGGGCGGGCAGAAGGACGACCTCGAGCGGGCGCAGCGCGAGCTGTACAGGGTCATCGACCGGCTGACGGTCAACATGAAGGAGATCTTCGCCTCGGAGTTTGCCCGGCTGAACGTGCTGTTCGGGCAGACCTTCCGCGAGATATTCGGCGGCGGCCATGCGGAGCTTGCGCTCGCGGACACGAGCGACATCCTTTCGTGCGGCATCGACATCCGCGTGTCGCCTCCCGGCAAGGCGGTCAAAACGATCACGCTGCTTTCGGGCGGCGAAAAGGCGTTTGTGGCCATCACGCTGTACTTTGCGATACTCAAGCTGCGTCCCGCGCCGTTCTGTGTGCTCGACGAGATCGAAGCTGCGCTCGACGATGTGAACGTGCAGCGGTATGCGAAATATATACGAAAATTAACAGATTTCACACAATTTATTGTAATTACGCACAGACGTGGTACAATGGAAGAAGCAGATATGCTCTACGGCGTGACCATGCAGGAGCAGGGTGTTTCGAAGCTGCTCATGCTCAATCTCGCAGAGGCGGAGAAACGGCTGAAGAACACGATAAAATGACACAGAACTGTGGGGTGTGAAGCATGGATATGCGGAGTTCAAAATACCCGTACCGGCTGGATGTGGAAACGCGGCTGCCGAACGGATGCATCACGACGCACGGCTACGCGGCGCATCATCCGGCGGAATTCCGGCACTGGGCACACGCACGCGGCTACGTCCTCTGGGGCGAGCGCATCGACCGCACGGACTGGGAAAACTGGCGCGTGAATTACTACGGTCTGTAACGCAGACCGGCAGGAACAATCTTACAGATACAGGAGCAGAACATGGGATTTTTTGATAAGATCAAGCAGGGCTTTAAGAAAACTTCGGACGCGGTGAGCCATTCGCTCGACAGCGTGTTCGCGGCGTTCGTCAAGATCGACGAGGATCTCCTCGAGGAGCTCGAGGAAGCGCTCATCCTTTCGGATGTAGGCGCGTCGACCTCCGCGAAGATCGTTGCCGAGGTAGAAAAGCGCGCAAAGCTGCGCAAGACCACGACGGCCTCCGAGCTGCGCGACCTGCTGCGCGAGGTGCTGACCGACAATATGCTCGACAATCAGCCGCTCGATGTCTCGGGCAGGCCGGCGGTCATTCTGGTCATCGGCGTCAACGGCGTCGGCAAGACCACCTCGATCGGCAAGCTGGCGGCACGCTATGTCAGCGAGGGCAAAAAGGTCATGCTGTCCGCGGCGGACACGTTCCGCGCGGCGGCGGCCGACCAGCTCGAGATCTGGGCGAAGCGCGCGGGTGCGGACATCGTCCGGCACGGCGAGGGCGCAGACCCGGCGGCGGTCGTCTTTGACTCGATCTCGGCGGCGAAGGCGCGCGGCAGCGACATCATTATCGTCGATACCGCAGGCCGCCTGCACAACAAGGCAAATCTGATGAACGAGCTGGCGAAGATCGACCGCGTGATCTCGCGCGAGCTGCCGGACGCTTCGCGCGAGACGCTGCTCGTGCTCGACGCGACCACCGGACAGAACGCCGTCCATCAGGCGGAGGAGTTCAACAAGGCGGCCGAGCTGACCGGCATCATCCTCACCAAGCTCGACGGCACCGCCAAGGGCGGTATCGTCATCGCCATCTCGGCCGGTCTCGGCGTCCCGGTCAAGCTCGTCGGTGTCGGCGAGGGCATCGATGATCTGATCGACTTCGACCGCGCGGCGTTCCTCGAGGCCATCCTGCCGCCGGCAGAGCAGATGACAGGTGACAGCGAAAATGAAGAAGAAGGAGCGGAGCAGGAATGACAAGACCTGACGGAAGAGCGAAGGACGAAATGCGCCCGATCAAGCTGACGACCGGATTTACCATGTATGCGGAGGGTTCGGTGCTGGCTGAAATGGGCAACACCAGGGTCATCTGCACCGCGTCAGTCGAGGAAAAGGTTCCGCCCTTCCTCGAGGGCAAGGGCCTCGGCTGGGTCACGGCGGAGTACGCGATGCTGCCGCGCTCGACCAATACGCGCAAAAAGCGCGACATCAAGTCGCTCAAGCTGGACGGCCGTTCGAGTGAGATCCAGCGTCTGATCGGCCGTGCGCTGCGCGCGGTCGTCGACCGCGAGGCGCTCGGCGAGCGCCAGATCACCATCGACTGCGACGTCATTCAGGCGGACGGCGGCACGCGCTGCGCGTCCATCACGGGCGGCTATGCGGCGCTCTATCTCGCGTGCAGAAAGCTGGTCGACGAGGGCGTGATCGAGAAAATGCCGCTCACCGCAGCGGTTTCGGCGGTCTCGGTCGGTATCTTCGAGGACGAAGCCGTGCTCGACCTCAACTACGCCGAGGACAGCCATGCCATCGTGGACTGCAACGTCGTCATGACCTCGAAGGGCGAGTTCATCGAGGTGCAGGGCACGGGCGAGGGCCGTCCGTTCACACGGAACGAACTGGATCAGCTGCTGGCGCTCGGCGAGCAGGGCTGCTCCAGACTGTGCGAGATCCAGAAAAGCGTGCTCGGCGAATAAAAGAGGAAAACCAAACATGAAATTTGTACTGGCATCCCATAATAAAGGAAAGCTGAAAGAAATGGCGGCCATTCTGGGCGAGCTCGGCATCGAGGTCGCGTCTCTGCCCGAGGGTGCGCCCGAGCCGGAGGAAAACGGCGCGACGTTTGAGGAAAACGCGCGCATCAAGGCGAAAGCCGCCGCGGACTTCACCGGCCTGCCGGCCATCGCGGACGACAGCGGCCTGTGCGTGGACGCGCTCGGCGGCGCGCCGGGCATCCGCTCCGCCCGCTACTGCGAGGGAACGGACGCGGACCGCAATGCGTTCCTGCTGAAGAACATGGAGGGCAAAGAGGACCGCGCGTGCCGCTTTGTGTGCGCGATCGCGTGCGTGCTCGCGGACGGCGAGACCGTCACGGTACGGGGCGAATGCGAGGGCGAGCTGCTGCACGAAAACCACGGCGCAGGCGGCTTCGGCTACGATCCGCTGTTCTATGTGCCGGAGTACGAGTGCACGTTCGGTGAGCTCGCGCCCGAGGTGAAGAACCGCATTTCGCACCGTGCGCGTGCGCTCGGCAGGCTGAGAGACGTACTGAAGGATAAAATCTAACTGATTTCAAGGAGAAAATACATGCTTAACACCAAACAGCGTGCACAGCTTCGTGCACTGGCAAATCCGCTCGCAGTCACCCTTATCATCGGCAAGGAGGGCGTGACCGAGGCGGTCGAGCGCGAGCTGGACGCTCTGCTCGAGTCCCACGAGCTGGTCAAGGGCAAGGTGCTCGAGAGCGCGATGCTCACGCCGCGCACGGTATCCGAGGCGCTCTGCGAGGCGACCGGCGCGGATGCCGTACAGTGCATCGGCTCGAAGTTCGTTGTCTACCGTCAGTCGAGCGATGAGGACAAGCGCAGAATCGTTCTTGTGAAATGAGGACAGGAATACTCGGCGGAACGTTCAACCCGCCGCATCTCGGCCATCTGCACGCCGCAGAGCTGGCGCATGATGCGCTGAGGCTCGACCGGGTGCTGTTCATCCCGACCAACCTTCCGCCGCACAAGGCGCTGCCGGAAAACACGGCTTCGCCCGAGGCGCGGTGTGAAATGGTGCGCCGCCTGACGGCGGACAAGCCGTGGGCGCAGCTGGATACGCTCGAGATCGACCGCGGCGGCGCGAGCTACACGGTGGACACGCTGCGCGCGCTGCACGGGCGCGGCGAGACCGACCTCTATCTGATCATCGGAACGGATATGCTGCTCTCGTTCGACCGAAGCTGGCGCGCGCCGGACGAGATCGCGCGTCTGGCGACGCTCGCCGTGTGCGCACGGGAAAACGAGGACTGGGACGCACTGCGCGAAAAGGCGGCGCAGCTGCGCGAAACGCTGGGCGCGAGGATCGAGCTCGTCCCGGGCGACAGTCTCACGGTCTCCTCGACCGAGCTGCGGCAGGGCGGCGATCTGCACCGCTTCACTGCGCCTGCGGTCGCGGATTATATCGAGCGGGAGCACCTTTACGGGTTTTAGGGCAACAGAAAAACGCGGTGCCTGAAATACATAATTCAACCTCAATTACACAGAAAGGCGGGCAAAAGTTATGTTATGTGACGAGAAAATGCGCAGGGATATCCTTTCGAGGCTCCACGGCTACCGCTATGAGCACTCTCTCGGGGTGGAACGCTGCGCGATCGCCCTGGCGAAGAAATACGGCGGCGACCCGGCTCTTGCCGGAGCCGCAGGCATCCTTCATGACATAACAAAACATCTTTCTCCGCAGGAACAGTTGAATTTATGTGAGAAATACGGTATAATACCGTGTACCGTCGAAAAAAGCGAGCCGAAAATGCTGCACGGAAAAACGGCCGCAGCGATCGCACGCAGAGAATATCACATGCCGGACGAGGTATGCGACGCCATCGCCTGCCACACGACCGGCAGGGCGAAGATGACCATTCTGGACAAAATTCTCTATCTGGCGGACTACATAGAGGAGACACGCGATTTTCCCGGCGTCGAAAAGGCGCGGGAGCTGGCTGAGACCAGCATGGACCGTGCGCTGCTCTACTGTTATGACCAAACGCTGATCGAACTGATCACGCGAGGCAAGCTGATCCACAGCGACACCATTGCCGCATACAATGACATGATCCGGCAGGGAGTACGCTGGCGCGACGAGGAGAAGGCCTGAGAGACAGAAAAGCCTTCCCGGAACTGAACTGGAGGCAGGAACCGTTTGAAACTTTTCGGAGGCAGCGGCGAGCATAACGGCCGCTCGGACAGACAGACAAAAAAACGACCGGCCGCGGCGCAGAGCGGCGCGAAAGCGCAGACTGCGCCCAAGCCTCAGGGGAAAAAGGGCGGCAGGACAGCCGTACCGAAGAAGCACAGCAAAAAACGCATCGCGGCGATCGTGATCGCGGTGCTCATCGCGCTTTTGTGCGCGTGCGGCGCGGCGTACTACGTGTTCTTCGTGCGCCCGCCAACAGACACGATCCACGACAAGACCAACGGCGACCGCGTCGATACGAGCAGCCTGCTCAATCAGGGCACGCGCATCAAAGATGTGTTCACCTTTGTCGTCGGCGCGGTCGACGAGGATCAGACGCGAACGGACGCTCTGATGGTCGCGACCATGAACACCAAGGACAAGACCATCAACATTATGAATGTTCCGCGCGACACTATGTGCAACAACGGCGAGAGCGGCGCATGGCGCAAGATCAACGCGGCCTACGCGACCAAGAAGGGCATCGAGCAGACCAAGGTCGAGATCGAACGCCTGATGGGCTTCCAGCCGGACAGGTATGTCATCGTCAACTTCGAGGGCATCGCGGCCATCGTGGACGCGATCGGCGGCGTGGACTATGACGTTCCGTTCCGCATGCAGTACAGCGACCCGTCGCAGCATCTGGAGATCGACCTTCAGCCGGGCATGCAGCATCTGACCGGCAAGCAGACCGTCGAGTTCCTGCGCTGGCGCCACAACAACGACTACTCTAAGCAGTATGTCAACGGCGACGAGGGCCGCGTAGAAAACCAGCAGAAATTCCTCAAGGAGCTGGCGCGGCAGGTCCTTCAGGTCAAAAATGCGTCCAAAATCCCGAAGATCGCCGAGGCGGTATCTAAGAACGTAAAGACCGATTTCACGACCGGCGAGCTGCTCTGGATGGGCAAGCAGGCGCTTCAGATCGACAACGCCAACCTGAAATTCTACACCCTGCCGGGCTATGGCGCGATGAGCTATGCGGGCAGCGACCCGTACAAGTATTCCTTCTTCTTCCCGAAGGAAAAGGAAACGCTCGAGCTCGTCAACAAGTATTTCAACCCCTATGAGGAGCCGATCACCAAGCTCGACATGGTCACCGGCCCGGCGGAGAGCTCGTCCTCCGGTTACAGCGGCGGCGTCAGCGCCGGCGAGGATGAGGACGTCTGGGGCGACACCGGCGGCGGCTACTATTATGAGGACGATTCGGACTATTCGGGCGGCGAGAGCGGCGGAGACTATTCGGGCGGCGAGACCGGCGGTGAGACCGGCGGCGAAGGCGGCGGCACGGTAGATCCCGAGGCGTGATCCGTAAAGAAAGAAAAACGGCGGCCGCAGAGACGATCTGCGGCTCCCCGACAGGATACAGGCGCGGCGCGCGCCATGAAAAGGAGTTTATGAATTTGACTGCACAAGAAACTGTAAAGGCGATTTGTGAAGCGCTGATCGAGAAAAAAGCGCAGGGCATCGAGGTTCTGCACGTTGAGCGCCTGACCGAGCTGACCGAATATTTCGTCATCTGCTCCGCGACCTCGACTACGCAGGTCAAGGCGCTGGCAGACAACGTAGAGTGGCATCTCAAGTATGACCACGACGTCATGGTCGACCACACCGAGGGCTATGAGTCCGCGCAGTGGATGCTGCTCGACTACGGCTGCGCTGTGCTGCACGTATTCATGCCGGAGGCACGCAAGTTCTACAATCTGGAGAACCTGTGGAAGGACGGCACGCCGGTATCGCTCGAGGAGCTCGGCATCGAGGACAAGTAAAAATCGACAGGCGGCGGCGCGCATAGACCGTGTCCGCCGCATTGTCGCGCTTTTATATAAAACACTTTAGGGGGAAAATCCGTTGAAGTACGATCATAAACAAGTAGAAAAGAAGTGGCAGGACATCTGGGACGAGAAGCAGTGCTTTAAGGCCGAGAACGGCTCGGACAAGGAAAAGTTCTATGCACTGGTCGAGTTCCCGTACCCGTCCGGTCAGGGCCTGCATGTCGGTCATCCGCGCTCCTACACCGCGCTCGACATCGTTGCGCGCAAAAAGCGCATGCAGGGCTATAACGTGCTGTATCCGATGGGCTGGGACGCTTTCGGCCTGCCGACCGAGAACTTCGCCATCAAGAACCACGTGCATCCGGCTGAGGTCACCAAGAAGAACATCGCACGCTTCAAGAGCCAGCTGAAGAGCCTCGGCCTGTCGTTCGACTGGTCGCGCGAGATCAACACCACCGACCCGAGCTATTACAAGTGGACCCAGTGGATCTTCCTGCAGCTGTTCAAGAAGGGCCTCGCCTACAAGAAGGAAATGAGCGTAAACTGGTGCACCTCCTGCAAGTGCGTTCTGGCGAACGAAGAGGTCGTCAACGGCGTCTGCGAGCGCTGCGGCAGCGAGGTCGTTCACAAGACCAAGAGCCAGTGGATGCTCGCCATCACCAAGTACGCACAGCGCCTGATCGACGATCTGGACGACGTTAACTACATCGAGCGCGTCAAGATCCAGCAGAAGAACTGGATCGGCCGCTCCACCGGCGCTGAGGTCGACTTCAAGACCACCGAGGGCGACACCCTGACCGTTTACACCACCCGCCCGGATACCCTGTTCGGCGCGACCTATATGGTCATCTCCCCGGAGCACCCGATGATCGAGCAGTGGGCGGACAAGCTGAACAATATCGCGGATGTCCGCGCCTACCGCGAGGAGGCAGCCCGCAAGTCCGACTTCGAGCGCACCGAGCTGAACAAGGACAAGACCGGCGTCAAGCTGGAGGGCGTTGCCGCGATCAACCCGGTAAACGGCAAGCAGATCCCGATCTTCGTTTCCGACTACGTTCTGATGGGCTACGGCACCGGCGCTATCATGGCCGTTCCGGCGCACGATGACCGCGACTGGGAGTTCGCCAAGAAGTTCGGCTGCGAGATCATCGAGGTCGTTTCCGGCGGCGAGGATGTGCAGAAGGCTGCGTTCACCGCAAAGGACGAGACCGGCATCCTCGTAAACTCCGACTTCCTCAACGGCAAGACCGTCAAGGACGCGATCCCGGCCATGATCGAATGGCTGGGCGAGAAGGGCATCGGCCGCGCAAAGGTACAGTACAAGCTGCGCGACTGGGTATTCTCCCGTCAGCGCTACTGGGGCGAGCCGATCCCCCTCGTCAACTGCCCGAAGTGCGGCTGGGTGCCGATCCCGGAGGATCAGCTCCCGCTCGTGCTCCCGCAGGTGGACAGCTATGAGCCCACCGACGACGGCGAGAGTCCGCTCAGCAAGATGACCGACTGGGTCAACACCACCTGCCCGCAGTGCGGCGGCCCTGCCAAGCGCGAGACCGACACCATGCCGCAGTGGGCCGGCTCGAGCTGGTATTTCCTGCGCTATATGGATCCGCACAATGACAAAGCGCTCGCTTCCAAAGAGGCGCTGGACTACTGGAGTCCCGTCGACTGGTACAACGGCGGCATGGAGCACACCACGCTCCACCTGCTCTACAGCCGTTTCTGGCACAAGTTCCTGTATGATATCGGCGTCGTGCCGACCAAGGAGCCGTATCAGAAGCGCACGAGCCATGGCATGATCCTCGGCGAGGGCGGCGAAAAAATGTCCAAGTCCCGCGGCAACGTCGTCAACCCCAACGACATCGTCGATCAGTACGGCGCGGACACCATGCGCCTGCACATCATGTTCATCGGCGATTTTGAGAAGGCCGTCACCTGGTCCAACGAGGCCGTCAAGGGCTCGAAGCGCTTCCTCGACCGTGTCTGGAATCTGGCCGAAAGCTGCACGGACGATCCGGCCATCTCGGACAAGAACGAGGCGATCATCCACAAGACCATCAAGAAGGTCACGGAGGATATCGACGAACTGAAGATGAACACCGCCATCGCGTCCATGATGACCATGGCTAACGAGTTTGCCGCCAACGGCTGCACGAAGGGCGACATGGAGCAGCTGCTGCTCCTGCTCAGCCCGTTTGCGCCGCACATTGTCGAGGAGCTCTGGGAGCGGCTCGGCTTTGCCGCCAAGTACGGCAAGATGTGCTGCCAGTGCGACTGGCCGACGTATGACGAGACCAAGACGGTCGACACGACCGTTACCATGGCCGTGCAGGTGCTCGGCAAGCTCAAGGGCACCGTCACCGTCGCCAAGGACAGCGACCAGCAGACCGTCGTCGACGCGGCGCTGCAGCTCGACAAGGTCCAGCGTCAGATGGAGGGCATGCAGATCGTCAAAGTCATCCACGTCCCGAACAAGCTCGTCAACCTGATTTTGAAGCCGAAGGCATAACTTCATCTTGACATCGGCGGTAATTGCAATTATAATATTAACGCTAAAGCCATGCATGATGGCCCTTGAAGCGCCGCAAGGCGTATTTGGAGGGAGGGAATAAAATGTCTGAAATCTACGTCAAGGAGAACGAGTCTCTGGACAACGCGCTCAAGAGATTTAAGCGCAGCTGTGCCAAGGCCGGCGTCATGTCTGATCTGCGCCGCAAGGAGTACTACCAGAGCCCCAGCGTTCGTCGCCGCAAAAAGTCGGAGGCTGCTCGCAAGAACAAGAATAAGCGTTATTACTAATGCAAACAAAAAATCCTGCATCTTCGGATGCAGGATTTTTTTCTTGCTTTTTCAGGTCTGCGGTTCGTACACCGGCAGGTCCACATACGTCGGTGCGTGCGCCAGCGCCGGGATCAGCACGTCGATGGCGTCCGCCATGCGCAGCTTGAGTGTGGACGTGTTGATGCACGGGTGGCAGCAGAGGTACGCATCCTGCAGCAGGTCACGGTCGATGAGCAGGCGCACGCGCCCGTCATGGTCGTTCATCAGCCCCAGCACGCTCACAGAGCCGGGCGCGATGTCCAGCAGCTCGAGCATATGCTCCGGGGAGGCAAACGACAGCCGCGCGCTGCCGATCTGGTGCGAGAGATCCTTCGTGCGAAACGGCTTGTGCCCCGGCATCAGCAGCAGGTAAAATGCCGTCTGCTGCCGGTTCGTGAGGAAAAGATTCTTGCAGATCCCGGCGCCGAGCACCTGCTCTACGGCGGCGCAGGCTTCGATCGTGTCGGCAGCGTCGTGATCGGCCCGGTCGTAGGCGAGCCCCAGGCGGTCGAGCAGGTCGTAGCAGCGCAGCTCCTTGTCCAGCCGCTGCCCGCTTGCTGGGCGGCCGTGATATAAATTCTGGTCAACATACATGGCGGTAACTCCTTAAAAATCGGTCTGCCGCCATTATAGCGGCTTTGGCGTGCGGGTTCAAGTCCTGCACGTCCGGTTGACAGGTCGGGTTGAAACGGGTACAATATACGCTGTGAAACTGTGCAGAAAGGAACGTCCCATGGCATATCAGCTCATCGCCGTCGATATGGACGGCACATTGCTCAATTCCAAAAAAGAGATCACACCGCGCACGGAGGCCGCTGTTACGGCAGCGCTTGCGCGCGGGTATCACGTCGTCATGACGACCGGCCGCTGCTACCGGCAGATCGTGCCGTATATGGCGCAGTTTCCGGCCATGCGCTATGCCATCACGTCCAGCGGCGCTGCCGTGGCCGACTGCGCGCAGGATCGGATCATTTCGGCGCAGAACCTCCCGGCAGATGTCGCGGCAGAGCTTGTCCGCGCGTTCGAGGGGCTCGACGGCTTCCCGATCCTCTTCTTCAACGGCGAGGCGCTCTACCGCCCGGAGCTGCTCGATGACCCGCAGCACTTCGGCATGGACGCTTACGTGGACAATTTCAAATCCCACTGCACGGCCTGCGAGGACATGGAGCGGCGCTTTCTCGCAGCGCCCTATCCCGTGGAGAAGCTGGATTTTTACTTTGTCGATTCCGCCGAGCGCGCCAAGTACCTCGCGCGTGTGCAGGATGTACGCGCCTGGGTCGTCCCGTGCGAGAGTGCGGGTGTGGAGATCAACGCCATCGGCGCCGATAAGGGGAGCGGGCTGCAGGCGCTGTGCCGCTGCCTGAACATTCCCATCAGCGCGACGATCGCCATCGGCGACTCGGAAAACGACCGCCCGCTCCTGCGCGACGCCGGCCTGCCGCTCGCAATGGGCAACGCGATCGCGGACGTGAAAGCCGCAGCGCGGTATGTCATGCCCGACTGCGACCACGATGGCGTGGCCGAGGCCATTGAGCGCTTTCTGCTCGCGCAAAGTTGACCCCGCGCGCGAAGCGTTGTATGATAAGAAATGCCCCCATTTTTGGGGCAGTGTAACAGGAGGCAGTGTCCATGGACAACATTCAGCAGCTAAAACAGTGGATCGACGGCAGCGACCGGATCGTGTTTTTCGGCGGCGCCGGCGTCTCGACCGAGAGCGGCATCCCGGATTTTCGCAGCGTGGACGGCCTGTATAACCAGAAGTATGACTATCCGCCCGAGACGATCCTAAGCCATTCCTTCTTCATGGCGCACCCGGAGGAGTACTACAAATTTCACCGGGATAAGCTCGTCGTCGACGGGGCCAAGCCCAATCGTGCCCACCTGCGTCTGGCGGAGCTGGAGCGCGAGGGCAAGCTCCAGGCGGTCATCACGCAGAACATCGACGGCCTGCATCAGGCGGCCGGGAGCAAGAATGTGCTCGAACTGCACGGCAGCATCCACCGCTGCTACTGCATGCGCTGCGGCCGGCCGTATCCGGCGGAGCGCGTCAACCACGGCACCGGTGTGCCGCACTGTGACTGCGGCGGCATCATCCGGCCGGACATTGTGTTTTATGAGGAGTGCCTGGACGACGATGTCGTGTCCAAGGCGGTCCATTACATCCGCGAGGCGGAGGTGCTCATCGTCGGCGGCACGTCGCTGGCCGTGTACCCCGCGGCCGGACTTTTGAATTACTACCGGGGCAGCAAGCTGGTGCTCATCAACCGCAGTGCCACGCCGTATGACGATCAGGCAAATCTCATCATCCATGAGAAGATCGGCGAAGTCTTTGCCCAGGTATAACGGAGGAAACAGGTTTTCATGCGAATTGACGTAATGGGCGTCGGGTTTGACAGCCTGACGATGGACGAAGCGGTCGCGCGTGCGCGTGACCTGATGGCGGAGCGGCGCGCGGCCTACGTCGTCACGCCGAATCCGGAGATCGTGATGCTCTGCCGCGACGATCCCGCGGCCATGCAGGCCGTACAGGGAGCGGATCTCGTGCTGCCGGACGGCATCGGCGTGATCTACGGCGCGAAGATCCTCGGCACGCCGCTGCGCGCGAAGCTGCCGGGCATCGACTTTGCCTCGGCGCTGATGGCGCAGATGGGGCAGGAGGGCAAAAGCGTGTTCCTGCTGGGCGCCAAGCCCGGCGTCGCGGATGCGGCGGCGGAGAAAATGCGTGAGCGTTTTCCCGGCCTCGTCATCGCCGGGACGAACGACGGCTATTTTCAGGACGACGACCCTGTGGTGGAGAAGATCAACGCTGCGCAGCCGGATCTGCTGCTCGTGTGCCTCGGCGCGCCGAAGCAGGAGCTCTGGATGCAGCGCAACGCACCGCGCCTGCGCGTCGGCCTCATGGCCGGCCTCGGCGGCAGTCTGGACGTGTTCGCCGGCAATGTCAAGCGTGCGCCGAAGCTGTTCCAGAAGCTCGGACTCGAGTGGTTTTACCGGCTCATCAAAGAGCCAAAGCGCATCGGCCGCATGATGAAGCTGCCGAAATTCCTGTTTGCGGCCATCGGCTGCAAACTTCGGGGGGAAGAAACACCATGGCGAAGGGTAAACTGATTGTACTGGAGGGCATTGACGGCAGCGGAAAATCCGCGCAGTACCGCCGCCTGTGCGCTCGTTTTGACGAGATGGGCATGGCCTATCATCACATCGTCTTTCCGCGCTACGACCAGGAGTCGTCGGCGCTCATCCGCATGTATCTCAACGGCGCGTTCGGCGCGCATCCGTCGGATGTCAACGCCTATGCGGCATCCACGTTTTTCGCGGTCGACCGCTATGCGTCTTACCGCACCGACTGGGGCGAAATCTATGAAAATGGCGGCCTGATCCTCTCGGACCGCTACACGACCTCAAACGCCATCCATCAGGGTTCCAAGCTGCCGGAGGCGGAGCTGCCGGCCTTCTTTGACTGGCTGTACGATCTGGAGTACGGCAAGATGGGCCTGCCGCGCCCGGATCTGGTGCTCTATCTGGACGTGGACCTGCCGACCTCGCTCAAGCGGATGCAGCACCGGCAGGAAAAGCAGAATACCAAGGCCGATATTCATGAGCAGGACGTGTCCTATCTGGAAAACTGCCTGCGCATCGGCCGCCTCGCTGCCGCGCACTATGGCTGGACGATCGTGCCGTTTATGAAAGACGGCGCTGAGCGCGCGCTGGAAGAAAAGCACGAGGAGATCTTCTCCATCATCCGCAGCGCGCTGTGAGCATTTCCGGGGAAAAGGATGCCCTGCGCGCGCAGCTGCGCGCCCGGCTCTCGCAGAGCGACCCGGCGGAGAATGCCGCGTGCGATGTGCGCATCACGCTGCAGGCGCTCTCGCTGCCGGCGTTTCAGGCGGCGGAGCGGATCTTCGCCTATTGCAGCGTCGTGCCCGAGGTGGACACGCACGCCATCCTTGCGCAGGCGCGGCGGCGCGGCAAGACGGTCGCGCTTCCGGTCACACAGCCGGATGGGCAGATGCGGTTCGCGCGCTTTGACGGTGCGCTCGTGCCCGGGCGCTTTGGCATTCCCGAACCGCCGCGCAGCGCGCGGACGCTGCTGCCGCAGCCCGGCGACCTGATGCTCGTCCCGGCGCTGGCGTATGACCGCGCAGGGCGGCGTCTCGGCCGCGGCGGCGGGTACTATGACCGCTTTCTGGCGCGTGTGGACTGCTGCACCGTGGGGCTGATCCGCGCGGCGTTCCTGCTCGACGCGCTGCCGGCCGAATGGAACGATGTGCCGGTTTCCGCCGTCATAACCGAGGACGGCGTTTTGCGCCCACAGGAAAAACCGGGGCTCCCGGAGGAGCCCCGATCGATACCGACCCGTTAGCAGCCGCAGCCGCAGCCGTTATTGTTGTTCTCGCAGCCACAGTTGCCCCAGCCGCCGCAGCAGAAGAGCAGGATCAGAATGAGGATGATCCAGAGACAGCTATTATTATTTCCGCAGCACATAACCAAAACCCTTTCTCCGCGCAACTGATTTTTGCGTGGCCAGACCCCGCGCGGTGCATGGATCTGGCGCAATGTTTTCCGGCGTGACCGGAGAAACGGCGCCGTTTCCGTCCGTCGCCTTATCTTATGCCCCTCGGGGCATGGGGGTTCCTGCGCCGTGTGGGCGGCAGGAACGAATTCCATGTTGACAGGGAGATCGAACCATGTCTGATCACTTTAAGAACTTTGATGAGCTGTTCCGCGACGAGCAGGATTCGTCCCGCCCGCAGCGTTCGGCAGCCGCGCAGCCGGCCCGCCGCCGTCCGGCACAGCCGGAGGGGCAGCGCCCCGCACATCCGGCCCAGCCGCGTCCGGTACGTTCGGAGGGACAGCGCTCCGCGCACCCGGCCCA
>ERZ1108170.486-NODE-486-length-31476-cov-5.350880_pt1 | contig 31476 bp, 35 predicted proteins | sample MGYA00403705_ERZ1108170 | MGnify/ENA primary metagenome ERZ1108170 (study PRJEB35170, sample SAMEA104062422) | human gut metagenome | biome: human gut; feature: human-associated habitat; material: faeces | place: Denmark | collected 2012-06-15 ...
GGGCATAGTGTCCCACACGGAACTTTGGTATAATTGGAACAGGTATATTGAGAAATCCGCTTGCCATTGTTGGTGCGGTGGACATACATCTTGCCGCCGCAATCGGCACAATAGAGCAAGCCTGTGAGGGGAGCCGCTTCGCCCCAGCCGTTTGGATAACGCCGTACATTGCTGCGGATTTTCTGCGCCAAATCAAAGGTCTGCTGGTCGATAATGGCTTCATGGGTATTCTCAAAGATCGTCCATTCGTCCTCAGAAACATAGTGGCTTTTCTTGTCCTTAAAGTGCTTGCGGGTCTTGAAATTGATGGTATGCCCTAAATACTCTCGTTTTTTCAAAATGTTCACGATGGTAGATGATCCCCATCCATAGGGGTCTTTGACCGGCTTTGAACGGTTCACACCCTCGTTGAAGCGGGCAAGGTGTACGACAGGAATTTCAATCCGGTCTGCGGATAGTTTGCAGGCAATCTGATAAGGCCCATATCCCTCCAGCGTGAGGGAGAAGATACGGCGTACCACTTCGGCGGCTTCCTCATCTACCAGCCAATGCTCCCGTTTTTCGTCCCATAAGTAGCCGTAAATCACAGTGCCGGTCAGGTGCTTGCCACTCATGCCTTTTGACTTAAACACAGAGCGGATTTTCCGGCTGGTATCACGGGCGTAAAATTCATTCATAATGTTGCGGAACGGGGTAAAATCGTCATCGCCTTTCAGACTGTCCACACCGTCGTTGATGGCAATCAGACGAACGCCTCGCTGCCGCAAAACCTCCATAACTTGACCGACCTTCAGATAGTCGCGTCCTAACCGGCTCATGTCCTTGATGACGATTGCCTCTACACGCCCTGCCTCCACTTCCTCCATCATCGCCAAAAATCCGGGGCGGTCAAAACGGGTGCCTGAGATACCATCATCGGTAAAGTGCGTAGGGTTGGGCAGCCCATTCCGGCGGGCAAAATCCTCTAACATCTGTTTTTGGTTGGATATGGAATTGCTCTCGCCCTGTAACTCATCGTCCCGGCTCAGGCGCTCGTACAGTGGGGTAATTTTTTCATTTCTCATGGCTGTACCTCCTGAAACAAAAATGCTCTAAGTGATTGCTTCACTAACCATGACAAAATCATGATTAAGAAGTCACTTAGAGCATATATCACCGAAAACCGCAAAATCCATTCTGGTATCTGCATCCACCCGACTGGCGGCGTTCAACACGGAAGAAATGGCGCACCTGACCAGCCGCGATGACCTGTCGCTCGGCACACTGGGCGACCGCAAGCGCGTCATTTTCGCCGTTATTCCCGATGAGGATACCACTTTCAACTATCTTGTGGGTCTGATGTACTCGCAGGCATTCCGCGAACTGTACCATGCCGCAGACAATAAATACGGCGGCAGACTGCCGGTTCCGGTGCGCGTGCTGATGGACGAGTTCGCCAATGTCGCACTGCCGGAGGACTTTGAACGCGTGCTGGCAACCTGCCGCAGCCGTGAAATCTCCATCAATATCGTCATTCAGAACATGGCGCAGCTGAAGAAGCTGTTCAAGGACAGCTGGGAGAATGTGACCGGCAACTGCGACACACTGCTCTATCTGGGCGGCAACGAGGCCAGCACCCACGAATACATTTCTAAGCTGCTGGGCAAGGCCACCATCGACACTCGCACGCGCGGCGTGACGAAAGGACGCAGCGGCTCCAGCAGCACTAACTACCAGAACGCAGGCCGCGAACTGCTCATGCCGGACGAGGTGCGGATGCTGGACAACCGCAAGGCGCTCATCTTTATTCGCGGTGAACGCCCGGTAATGGACGACAAATATCCCATACAGAAGCACCCGAACTACCGATTGACCGCTGACGGCGGCAAGCCGCCCTATCAAAAGAAGTTCGACATTCCCAGCTATGAGCAGAATGACCTGCCGCATGAGATCAACATCGAAAATCTTGAAATCTTGGAGGAAACCGAACATGAAGAAGAAACCCACTCTGAACCCCACCGACCGGACGCGCAAGGCAAAACGGCGTTACTTCGCCGCTGTGCTGACCTGCGTGCTGGCCTGCGCCGTCTGTACGCCCGCTTTCGCCGCAGGTGAAGATCCGCTGACTGCCATCAACAACCTGTCCACCTTTGTCTTTTCCGCCATCAAAGCCATCGGCGTGATCCTGCTGGGTTGGGGCGTGGTGCAGATCGGTCTGAGCTTGCAGTCCCACGACCCTTCGCAGCGCAGCACCGGCTTTCTGACCTTTTTCGGCGGTCTGGTCATCGCGTTCGCAAAGGAAATCCTCGACCTGATTTTGAAGTAAACTGCATGAACTACAACAGCCGCCTGTTCCCAGTGAAGCAGGCGGCTGTCCTTTTCGGAGGTGATATATTTGGACGATAACTGGATCGTAGAGAACTTAGAGGGTGCCTTTGCCACATGGAACTCGAAGCTGACCGAGATATGGTCGCTGGTGAGCGAAACACCGCAGCACTTTAAGAACGGCGCAATTTGGGCGGTGTGCCAGAACATCAACACCGCATTGCAGGCTATCGGCTATGGACTGCTGATTTTGTTCTTTGCTATCAGCATTTTCCGCAGCACAGCGAATTTTCAGGACTTTCGCAGACCGGAACAGGCGCTGCGGCACTTTATTCGCTTCGTGGCAGCGAAAACTGCCGTGACCTACGGCATGGACATTATGACCACGCTTTTCACCATCTGCGGCGGTATCGTCAGCACGGTGGCGGGCAATCTCGGAAATCTCACGGGCGCGTCTGTGGCGCTCCCGGAGGAAATCAAGACTGCCATTGACGAGGTAGGCTTTCTGGCGAGTATCCCGCTGTGGCTGGTGACGATTTTAGGCAGCGTGTTCATCACGGCACTGTCTTTCGTGATGATAATGACCGTGTACAGCCGTTTCTTTCGGCTCTATATGTACACGGCGCTTGCGCCTATCCCACTGTCCACCTTTGCAGGCGATGTGACCTCGAATACTGGACGCACCTTTATCAAAAGTTACCTCGGCGTGTGCATGGAGGGCGCAGTCATTGTACTGGCCTGCATGATATTTGCCGCCTTTACCGGCGACGGCGCACCGGGTATCGCAGACCCGGACGCTTCGGCGGTGACGATGGTGTGGAGCTATCTGGCGGAAACCATCTTCAATATGCTGGTACTCGTAGGGCTGGTAAAGGGCGCAGACCGCATTGTGAAAGAGATGATGGCACTGTAAATTGTCCGTTTTTTCGGACAGAAGTTTTACTATGATTTTATCAGAACAGCAAAGCTGATTTTTTGCACGAAACCCCAGACTGCGTTACACTGGTACCATCAAGGAGGTGCTGACCATGTTCAGACAAATTATTTTCCCCATCTTATTTTTTCTGCTGCTCCCGTTGTGGTTCAAGCTGCTCATCAAGCTGAGACTGGGGCCTGCGCTGGTTTATGTGATCCTCGGCAACACCGTCTGGCTGGACTGGGCGGCCCACCACACGGCGCTGGCGGATGGTATCCTGTTCGCTATTCTCGGTGTAACGGCACTAAGCTGGCTCGTGACCTTTTACCGCAAAATTCGTGACCATCAAATCGAATAAACCCTGTGAGGAGTGCAAACGCACTCCTCTTTTTCTTGGAGGTGACTATGGAAATCCGTATCAATCGTGAAGTGCGAAATTATCACGAATCCATCTTTTTCGGACTGTCTGCAAGGCAGTTCGGCTGCTCCCTCGGCGCTGTTGCAGTTGCCGTGGGAGCTTATTTTTTGCTCAAAGACCCCATTGGGAAGGAAAACGCCAGCTGGCTGTGTATGCTCTGTGCCGCACCGCTTGCGGTCGCAGGCTTTTTCCAATACAACGGTCTTTCCTTTGAACGGCTGCTTTGGGCGATGTTCAAGACCCACATTCTGTATGCCGGACGGCGGCTGTATAAGAGCGAAAACCTGTATGAACAGCTTCTGCACATTCCAGAAAAGAAAGCGAGGAAACGCAAGTGAAGAAATTCGGACGAAAGAAAGAGCGTGCTTCTGTACGTCTGCCGAAAACGGCCCAGCAGTCCATTCCCATCCGCCGCATCCACCGGGATGGTATCTGGGAGGTGGACGGCAAATTCAGCCGTTGCTGGTGCTTCACCGACATCAACTACGCCGTGGCGGACGAGGAAGATAAAAAGGAAATGCTCATCCAGTATTGTGCGCTGGAAAAGGCATTGCCGACCGACGCGATCACGAAAATTTCCATCGTTAACAAACGGCTGAATCCGCTGGAATTTCAGAAAGAAATGCTCATGCCGTCCAAGCAGGACGGGCGCGACGATTACCGCAAGGAATACAACCGTATGCTGCTCGACAAAGCCGCAGAGGGCAACGGCATTGTGCAGGAGCGGTACATCACAGTTTCCGTGGAGCGCCGAAGCATTGAGGAGGCGCGCAGCTTTTTTGCCCGTGTGGGCAGCGACCTGTCCGCCAACATGAAAAAGCTGAACTCCAAGCTGTGCGAACTGGACAACAAGGAGCGGCTGGGTATCCTGCATGACTTTTTCCGTATTGGTGAGGAGGATTCGTTCCGCTTTGATTTCGATACTGTGGCCAAGCGAGGTCACTCGTTCAAGGACTCCATCTGTCCGGACAGTATCCAGTTTCACTCTAACTATTTTGAACTTTCGGACAGCAAAGTGGGCCGCGTACTGTTCCTCAAGGACTATCCTGCCTATCTGGAGGACAGCTTTGTAAAGGAACTGACCGAACTCAACCGCAATCTGATTTTGTCCATCGACATTCAGCCTATTCCCACGGATAAGGCGTTGAAAGAGATTCAAAACCAATCCCTTGCGGTGGAAACGGATATTACCCGTTGGCAGAACAAGCAGAACCAGAACAACAATTTCTCCGCCATTCCGCCCATGCAGCTTACCGACGCGCGGGATACGATGCGTTCCATGCTGGACGACCTGACCATGCGCGACCAGCGCATGACCCTGTGCGTGATGACCCTCGTTCATGTGGCAGACAACAAGGCACAGCTTGACGCTGATACCGACACCATCCGCAGCATTGCAGGCGGCAAGAACTGTGAAATGAGCGTGCTGACCTACCAGCAGGAGGATGCGCTGAACACCGTTTTGCCTTACGGTCTGCGGCGAATTGACACCTTGCGGACACTGACCACCGAGAGCGCCGCCGGTCTGGTGCCGTTTTCCTCGCAGGAGATTCGACACCGCGGTGGCGTGTACTACGGTGTGAACGCCCCCAGCCGCAATCTGATCGTCTGCGACCGCCGACAGCTTTTGAACAGCAACGGCTTCATTCTGGGCGTGTCCGGTTCGGGCAAGTCCTTTGCGGCCAAGGAGGAGATCACCTCTATCGCGCTTTCTACCGACGATGATATTATCATCGTTGACCCGGAGCGTGAGTATGCACCGCTGGTGCGGGCACTGGGCGGCGAGGTTGTGCAGATTTCAGCAGGCAGTCCTAACCACATCAACGCGATGGACATGACCAGCGGTTACGGCGAGGAGGAAGGTAAAGCGGACGACCCTTTGATTTTGAAAAGCCAGTTTGTCATGTCCCTGTGCGAGCAGCTGATGAAGCCGGAGCCGGTGGGCGCGAAAGAGCGTTCCATCATTGGGCGGTGCGTGGGCAATGTGTACCGCGAGTACATCAAGAACTACCGCAATCCACCCACGCTGAAAGACTTCCGTGAGGAACTGCTGCGCCAGCCGGAGCCGCAGGCTCAGTCCATCGCGCTGGCACTGGAATTGTTCGTGGATGGCACACTGGATGTATTCGCCTATCAGACCAATGTGGATATGAGCAACCGCATTATGCTGTTCGATATTTTTGATCTCGGCAGTCAGCTGAAAACCGTGGGTATGTTGGTCATGCTGGACGCGATTTTGAACCGCGTCATTGAAAACCACAAGCGCGGATGGCGCACATGGATCTAGATTGATGAGATTTATCTGTTCTTCGCCAATGAGTACAGCAGCAACTTTCTCGAAGAAAGCTGGAAGCGTTTCCGCAAGAAAAACGCCGCCGCTACCGGCATTACACAGAATGTCACCGATTGTCTGCGTTCTCCCACAGCAAAGAATATGCTAGCGAACTCCGAGTTTCTGCTCATGCTGTCGCAGGCTCCCACCGACCAGCAAGAGCTTGTGAAAATGCTTCGTATTTCGGAAGAACAGCTTTCCTATATCAGTAATGCGGAGTCGGGGCATGGCCTCATCAAAGTCGGCGGCGCAAAGGTGCCATTCATCAACCAGTTCCCGCGCAACACGGCGTTATACCGCCTTATGACGACCAAGCCGGGTGAATCGCTGTGAAAGAGATACGGACACGTCCGAAAAACCGGGATATTCAGACCCGGCAGACCACCGCCTTTCTGCCCAAACAGGCGGCAAAGGTGCTGCGGGAGAAGGCTGTTCGGCGGCAGTTCAAGAGCAAGAACGATACGCCGGAGGAAGAACAGACTTCGCCTTATCAAGAGCCGATAGAACGGTTTCAGACCAAGGAACAGCGTGCGGCGGAGATCAGTAGCCGCACGGCGTTCCGCTCCGGCAAGACACTTGCGCAAAGGCAATTCGACCGCAAATTCAGCGCCGCCGAGCCCAAAGACAACAGCGCTTCACCCTCTGCAACGGCACAAACTGAACCGCCGCAAGTCACCCGTGCCAAGCAGAGATTCCGGCAGACACAGGCCAAGAGGCAGACCGAACGCCGTCGAGAAACTGCGACTATCATCGAAAAGCATGAAGCCGCACAGGTGCAGGCGGACATTGCTGCGATAGAGCAGCAAGTGGATTTGCCATCCTTCAATGCTGATATGCCCAGACACACTGAACAGCCTCGTACCTCCAAACGGCGAAAATCATCCGCGACAGCGCCGAAAGAGAAAAAGCCGCTCCGCGAACAGTTATTCACAGGACGGCAGGATACCGCTGCGCGCCAGCAGGCGGCGGCCAAGGCACAGGCGCAGGTCACAGCAAGAGCCAAGCAGCGGGTGCAGCAGCAGGTTATGCAGGAAACCGCGCAAAAGACAGCGCAGACCGCCAAAAGCACAGTAAAACTCTTTGAGCGGGTTAAGAAAGCAGTCATTCGCGCAGGACAGGCCGTTGCACGGGCGGCAGTCGGACTGCTGGGCGGTGCCGGTGCGCTCATTGCGATGATTTTGGTCATCGGCGGTGCGGCGGCGGTCATCGGGACACCATTCGGTGTGTTCTGGTCGGGCAATGACAGCAATGCCCAGTCTGTGCCGCAGGCGGTGGCGCTCATCAACAGTGAGTTTTCTGCGAAAATCAACCAGATACAGGCTGAGAACCCTACGGACAGTGTGGTAATTCATCGAGAGCCGGATGGCGGCAGCGACCTTTCCATCACCAACTGGACAGATGTTGTCGCTGTGTTTGCAGTCAAAACGGCTGGGGCCGATGCCGATGCTACTGATGTTGTCACCATCGACGAGGAGCGTATCGACCTTATCCGCACGGTGTTCTGGGATATGAATACCGTCAGCTACTATGTACAGACCATCGAGCATGAGGACGACACCGAAACCATCCTCCATATCACGATCACAAGCAAAAAAGCGACCGAAATGCCCGACATCTATCATTTCAGCAAGAGCCAGCGCGAAGCACTGACCGAGGTGCTGAAGCCGGAGTACGCACAGATGCTTGCCGAGTTGGTCGGCACCTACGGCGGCGAGGTCAGTCTGGACGAGGCGCAGATCCGCGCCTTGCTTTCCGCCATGCCCAAGGACATTTCCGAGCGGCGGCGTGCTGTGGTGGAGAAAGCCTATTCACTTCTCGGCAAGGTGAACTATTTCTGGGGCGGCAAAAGCAGCGCCATCGGCTGGGACTCCCGCTGGGGAACACCCACCCGCGTGACCGCGCCGGGAAGCCGCAGCACGGGGACCGTTCGTCCTTACGGGCTGGATTGCTCCGGCTTTGTGGACTGGGTTTTCAACAATTCACTCGGCTACGTCATCGGACACGGCGGCGGCGCAGCCAGCCAGCATGACCACTGCAAACCCATCTCATGGAGCGAAGCACAGCCGGGTGATCTGGTGTTTTACCCCGGCGATACCCATGTAGGCGTGTTCGTCGGCAAAGACAGCAACGGCGATCCGCTTATCATCCACTGCGCCAGTTCGCAGAATAATGTGGTGCTGACAGGCTTGCAGGGATTTGTGAGCATTGGCAGGCCGGATTGCTTTTGAATGTTTTCTCCTCCCATGTTCTAAAAATAAACCCGTATATCGGCGTGCCTTTGCAGGCCGATATACGGGTTTCCTCATTCTACCGGTATTAAATTACTCTCATAGGGGCGTTTCCCCGCCAGAACCTCATCATAAAAGTTCTGTTTCCAATCGATATAGGCAACACTGTCCTCCAACTCTTTGATTTTTTCACGCAGAGCCTCCTGCTTTTGCGCCAACATTTCCTTGCGCTGCGGGATACTGGGCACACCTTGCAGACACATATCGAGATATTCTTTCATCTCCTGAATGCTCATTCCGCACTTTTTCAGACAGGTCAGGCTTTCGATCCATGCAATATCGTGTTCATCGAACACTCTGCGGTTGTTTTTATCGCGTTTCACATTGGGGATAAGGCCCTCATTGCAATAGAATTTCAATGCCTGATAGGTCATATTGGTTTGTTTGCATACCTGCATCATGGTATAAAGCATGACCGCACCTCGCTATTCACAAAATCTTCATTATTTTTTGAAAAAACCTCTTGACCGGTTGTAACAACCGGAAATTATAATCGTAAGTATCAAGCGGAAGTAACAATCGGATTATAACATAGAAAACCAATTTCCGCAAGCACAAAACGGAGGTGACTGCGTGCCGACAAAGCAAAAAATCAAATGTATCGTCGATCTTGGCATGACGGTACTGCTGCTTCTGCTGATGGCATACACGCTGGTCGGCGAAGCGGCGCATGAATGGCTCGGCATGGCCATGCTGGTACTGTTTCTTCTGCACCATGCCTTGAACTTCAAGTGGCTGAAAAACCTGCCGCGCGGACGCTATTCCGGCTTCCGCATTCTGCAAACCGTACTGGCCGCGCTCATTTTGCTGACAATGCTCGGCTCGATGGTAAGCGGTATCCTCATGAGCCGCTATGTGTTCGGCTTCCTGCATCTGCGGATAGGCGACTGGGCACAGAGCATTCATTTACTCTGCGCCTACTGGGGTTTCGTGCTGATGAGCCTGCACCTCGGACTGCACTGGAGAATGATCCTCTGTATGCTCCGCCGACTGTGCAAAACCGTCCATTCACCACGCCGAACGCTTATCCTGCGGTGCATCGCTGGTGTGATTTCCGGCTTCGGTATTGTGTTCTTTGTGCGGAACCGTCTGACGGATTACCTGCTCCTGCGGACCCATTTTGTCATGCTGGACTGGAATATAACGCTAACGAGTTTCCTGCTCCAATACCTGTGCATGATGGGATTGTTCGTCTGTGCAGGCTACTATCTCGGCAAAGCCGTGCAGGAACTGCAAAGGAGCGTGGTGCTGTGAAACCTGCTGTTATCACGAGTGTTGCGCTGGCGGCGCTACTGCTAACCGGCTGCGGTGTAACCCAATCCGCGTCACCCACAGAAAGCGTGAACGACATGACCAAACCATTTTCCCAAACTTCGTCCATTGAATCCGTAATCAACGATCCGGCGTTTGACGGCTTCGGGCGGCTGCTGTTCCCGACAGATAACTACTATTACAGCGGCGACACGCTGGAAGAACTTCAACTGACCTACTACAGCCATATCGATCCGGACGAAACGGTGGAGATCGTGAACACTCTGCGAGAGCGGGCAGCGGACGGCCAAACCATCTTCTATGACATCTACACCGATGTGGAAAAGGCTGCTGACCCACCCAAGGCGGATACCGGACTGTTCTTCTTCAAGGGCACGCCCGGAGAGAAGTTTGCCGTCTGCAATGCGGGAGGAGCCTTTGCCTATGTGGGTGCCATGCAGGACAGCTTCCCTCATGCACTGGAACTCTCCAAGAAAGGCTATAATGCCTTCGCTCTTATTTACCGCCCCGGCGCACAGACCGCCTGCGAGGACTTGGCAAGAGCTATCCGCTTCATCTTTGACCATGCGGACGAACTGGAAGTGGACACCGATTGCTACTCCCTATGGGGCGGCTCGGCGGGAGCGCGAATGGCGGCGTGGCTTGGGTCTTACGGTGCAGAAGCCTTTGGCGGCGGCGATCTGCCCCGTCCCGGTGCGGTCATCATGCAGTACACGGGACTGAGCGAGTATTCCGAAAGCGATCCGCCCACCTATGCCTGTGTCGGTGACAGGGACGGCATCGCCAACTGGCGGGTCATGCAGGCGCGACTCGAAGCCATGCAGCAGTCCGGGATCGATACGGAGTTTCATGTGTATTCCGGTCTGGGGCACGGCTTTGGACTTGGGACTGGAACCAGCGCCGAAGGCTGGATCAATGATGCCGTTGCCTTTTGGGAACAGCAAATGAAGAAATAACATTCAGAAAGGATGCGTTTTTATGAACAACTTTATTTTTGAAAACAAGACCAAGGTGTATTTCGGCAAGGGCGGCGTGAAAGAGTATCTCGGCAGTCTGCTGGGGAACTACGGCGAAACCGTCATGCTGGCCTACGGCGGCGGCTCGATCAAGCGCAACGGCGTGTACGATGAGATCATGGGTATCCTGAATGCCGCAGGCAAGCGCATCGTGGAGTTCTCCGGTATCATGTCGAACCCCACTTATGCCAAGGTGCAGGAGGGCGCGAAGCTGGCGCGTGAAAATCACGTCGATCTGATTCTCGCCGTGGGCGGCGGCAGCGTTTCCGACTGCTGCAAGGTCATCTCCGCACAGGCGAAGCTGGACGAGGACATCTGGGAGATGCAGTACACGAAGCACACGCTGTCGACCAAGTTTATTCCCCTCGGCACGATTGTCACGGTGTTCGGTACCGGCAGCGAGATGAACAACGGGGCCGTCATCACCCACGAGGGAAAGAAGATCAAGGGCGCTCTTTGGGGCGCGCAGGCGGAGTTCGCGTTCCTTGACCCCAGCTACACGCTGTCCGTTCCCATGAAGCAGGTTATTTCCGGCGCGTTCGACACGCTGAGCCACGCGATGGAAACCTACTTCGGCAAGCCGGATGAAAACAACCTGTCCGACGATATTAACGAAGCCGTCATGCGCAGCGTCATCCGCAACATCCGCGTTCTGCTGACCGACCCGGAGAATTACGATGCCCGCAGTGAACTGGCGTGGGCGTCCGCGATGGCAGAGAACGGCGTTCTGAAGATCGGAAAAGTCACGGACTTCCAGTGCCATATGCTGGAGCACCAGTTGGGCGCGTACACCAACTGCAACCACGGTGCAGGTCTGGCGGTGATCCACCCCGTTCTGTACCGCCATATCTACAAGTCCGGCGCGGCGCGGTTTGCACGGTTTGCACAGAATGTGTGGGGCATCGCACCCAAGAGCAGCGACGAGGAAACCGCTCTTGCCGGTGTGGAAGCACTGGCCGCATTCGTTAAAGAAATCGGTCTGCCTACCACCTTTGCAGAGCTGGGCATTCCCGCCGACACCGACTTCCGTGCCATCGCTGATTCCACAGTCCTCACCCCCGGCTGCTGTAAAAAGCTGACGCATGACGAAATCTACGAAATTATGATGGAGTGCAAGTGAGGTGCGGAAGATGAAGACGTTGCTTATCAACGGCAGCCCCCGTCCAAGGGGCTGCACCTACACCGCTCTGACCGAGCTGAAAAAGACGCTGGAGGCCGAGGACATCGAAGTGGAACTGCTCCATGTAGGCCACAAGGACATTCACGGCTGCATCGCCTGTCGCAAGTGCCATGAGACTGGAAAGTGCGTGTTTGACGATGTGGTCAATGAAGTTGCACCAAAACTGGCAGAGGCGGACGCCTTTGTCATCGGCTGCCCGGTGTATTTCGCTTCCCCCGCAGGCGGAGCCATCTCCTTTATGGACCGACTGTTTTTCAGCACCCTCGGCATCGACAAGACCATGAAGGTGGGCGCGGCGGTGGTTACCTGCCGCCGGGGAGGCAATACTGCCACCTTCGATGTGCTGAACAAGTATTTCACCATGACCGGAATGCCGGTAGCCTCCAGCCAGTATTGGAACATGGTCTACGGCGGCTCCGCTGAGGAAGTAGCGCAGGATGCCGAAGGCTTGCAGACCATGCGGACACTGGGGCATAACATGGCGTTTATGATGAAGTCCTTTCAGTTGGGTAAGGAGCAGATCGGCTTGCCCCAGAAGGAAACACCGATCTTTACGAATTTTCACAGATAAGAGGTGCTACATTATGAAAAGAATTACAGCAGGCAGAGATGCGCTTGGTGAATTTGCGCCGAAGTTCGCACAGCTTAATGACGATGTTCTTTTCGGTGAGGTCTGGAGCCGGGAAAGCGAGCTTTCCGCCCGTGACCGTTCCCTCATCACCGTGACAGCGCTGATGGCGCAGGGGCTGACGGATACCTCCTTCGGTCATCATCTGGCAATGGCAAAAGAAAACGGGATCACCCGCAGTGAAATTGCGGAGATCTTGACACACGCCGCATTTTATGCGGGTTGGCCGAAGGCATGGGCAGCATTCCGCATGGCAAAGGACATCTGGGCAGACGAGGAAAGCCCCGACGAAAAGCAGCGTCATCAAAACAGTATGGTCTTCCCCATCGGCGCGCCCAATGACGGCTTTGCACAGTATTTCAGCGGGCAGAGCTATCTTGCGCCAGTCTCCACGGAGCAGGTCAAAATCTTCAATGTGACCTTTGAACCCGGCTGCCGCAACAACTGGCACATCCACGAGGCGGACAAGGGCGGCGGACAGATCCTTATCTGCGTGGCCGGGCGCGGTTACTATCAGGAATGGGGCAAAGAGCCGCAGGAGCTGCACCCCGGCGATGTAGTCAACATTATGCCCGGTGTCAAGCACTGGCACGGCGCTGCGCCGGACAAATGGTTCTCCCATCTGGCGGTGGAAGTACCCGGAAAAAACTGCCGCAGTCAGTGGTGTGAGCCGGTGAGTGAAGAAGAATATCGAAAACTGAAATAAGGAGAGTGGTTTTTACGAGTAAGAAAGTTTTGATTCTGTCCGGCAGCCCCCGCAAGGGCGGAAACTCGGACATCCTGTGTGACGAATTCGCACAGGGCGCACAGGAAGCAGGTAACGAGGTGGAAAAAATCCGTGTGGCAAGCAACAATATCCACCCCTGTTCCGCCTGCTACTACTGCCGCGATCATGGCGGTGCGTGTGTCTATAAGGATGACATGGCCGCGATCCTGCAGAAGATGATCGATGCAGATGTGCTTGTGCTGGCAAGTCCGGTGTACTTTTACTCGATTGACGCACAGCTCAAGGCGGTGATCGACCGCACGGTCGCGCGCTGGCTGGAGGTCAAAAACAAGGAGTTCTATTACATCGTCACCATGGCAGACGAGCCGCGTCAGTCCGCCGATACCACGCTTGCGTGCTTCCGCGGGTACGCCGAGTGCGTAGAGGGTGCCGTCGAAAAGGGCGTTATCATCGGCAGCGGAGTCTATGAGCCGGGCAATGTGAAGAATACTCCCGCTATGGAGCAGGCCTATAAAATGGGCAAAAATGTGTAAAGGAGCATTGCTATGAGTATTTTATTTATCAATGGCAGTCCCAACAAAAACGGGAACACCGCTGCACTGGCAGCGGAGCTGCTGAAAGATCACGAATATGAGACTTTGAACCTCACGGACTACACCATCGGCGCATACGGCCAGAACCTCCCCGGCGACGGACTGGATGCTGTTATTGGTGCCATGAAGCAAGCGGACACCATTGTCATCGGCTCGCCGGTGTACTGGCACAACATCTGCGGCAGCGTCCGCAATGTGCTCGACCGCTTTTACGGCAAGGTGGAGGACGGCGAACTGTCCGGCCGCAAACTGTATTTTGTGTTTCAGGGCGCAGCTCCTGAGAAATGGATGCTGGAGGCGGGCGAGTACACGATGAAGCGCTTCGCCGGCCTCTACGGTATGACCTACGGCGGCATGGCAACCGGCAAAGCCGATGCCGCCAAGCTGAACAAGGAAGTGTAAAATGCAGTACCGTACTTTGGGGAGTGATTTGATCGTTTCCGCTGTTGGCCTTGGATGTATGGGCATGAGCCACGCCTATGGTGCTCCTGCCGACAAAAAGAGAATGACGGAGCTGCTGGCGCAGGCAGTGGATCTGGGCTATACCTTTTTCGACACCGCCGAGGTCTACGGCACGCCGGATAATCCGCACGACAACGAAGAACTGGTAGGTGCGGCGCTGAAGCCCTACCGCGATAAAATCGTGCTGGCAACCAAATTCGGCATCCATTTTGATATGACGAGCAACGCAACAAATAAGCCGCTCGTGCCGGATTCCCGCCCGAAGGTCATTCGCACATCAGTAGAAGCATCTCTGAAACGGCTGGGTACCGACCATATCGACCTGTATTATCAGCACCGGCTCGACCCGAAGATCCCGATTGAGGAAGTGGCAGGTGTGATGGCCGACCTCATCCGTGAGGGCAAGATCACCCACTGGGGGCTGTCCGAAGCCACGGAGGACACGATCCGCCGCGCCCATGCGGTCTGTCCGGTGACAGCCATCCAGAACCGCTATTCTATGATGGCACGGTGGTATGAAAATCTGTTCCCAGTGCTGGAAGAACTACACATCGGCTATGTGGCGTTCTCTCCGCTGGCAAACGGCTTTCTGTCCGGTAAGTATGATAAGAACTCGCAGTTTGACGCTGAGACGGACTACCGCAACGTCATGCCCCAGTTCCAGCCGGAGAACTTCGACCGCAACCGTGAGCTTCTCACTTTGCTTCAAAAATTGGCAGAGCAGAACAACGCCACGCCCGCACAAATCTCACTGGCATGGATGCTGTGCAAAAAGCCATACATCGTGCCGATTCCCGGCACTCGCAAGCTGAGCCGCCTGCTTGAAAATGCCGGTGCGGCAGATGTTACGCTATCCAACAAAGAAGTTCATGCCATCGACGAAGCACTGAATGGCATGGAAATGTCGGAGGTGTTCGGCGGCAGCAAAATCGTAAGCAAATAAATGATAGAAAGGAAATATTTTTATGGAGTACGCAACTCTCAATAACGGCGTGAAAATGCCTATGGCCGGTATCGGTACGTTTCTTCTGACCCCGGACGAGGCGGAGGCATCCTGTGTCAGCGCTTTGCAGAACGGCTATCGCCTGATCGACACCGCCAACGCCTATGTGAATGAAAAGGTCGTTGGCCGCGCCATGAAGAAGTCCGGCTTGCAGCGGGAGGAGATTTTCTTGGAAACCAAGCTGTGGCCCAGCTTCTATGAGCAGCCCGACGCAGTGGACAAGACACTTGCCCGTCTGGACACCCCCTACATCGACCTGCTGCTGATCCACCAGCCTGCGGGCAACTACATTGCAGGCTATCGCCAGATGGAAAAGGCATACAAGGAGGGCAAGGTGCGAGCCATTGGCTTGTCCAACTTCAACAAAGCGCAGATTGAGGATATTCTCTCCATCTGCGAGGTGCGCCCCACGGTATTACAGACCGAGCTGCACCCCTATCATCAGGAGCCTGAACTGAAAGCCTTCCTGAAGGAGAACGGCATCGTGCCGCAGGCATGGTATCCGTTGGGCCACGGCGATAAGGCGCTGCTTCAGGAGCCGCTGTTCGCAGAGCTTGGCAAGAAATACGGCAAGTCCGCACCGCAGGTCATCCTCCGCTGGCACATCCAGAGCGGTAACATTGTCATCCCCGGCTCCAAGAATCCGGAGCACATCAAGGCCAACTTCGACCTGTTCGACTTTGCTCTGACCGATGATGAAATGGCGCAGGTTGCCGCCCTTAACAAGAATGTACGCTACTACACCAGCACGCCGGAGCTGCTGAAAAAGTACGCCACAATGGTTCCCCCGGTGGACGAACAGAAGTAAAGGAGAACGCAATGAAGAACAGACAGATCACCGCATTGTTCCTATGCGGCGCAATGAGCCTCTCTCTGCTGTCCGGCTGCGGCAGTATCGTACAGAACAGCGGTGCCGCCGATGCCGACAGCGGCACACTCTCCATTGAGGAACAGGGTATCTTCTCCGCAGGCGGCATCACCGTTACTTCGGACGGCACATTCAATCCCGAGGACCAGTGGGAGGAAACCGGCGCCGGCCAGACCGCTCATGTGGATCACGCCAACGTGCTCTATCAGATTCCCGAAGACGAAACCGAACTGCCGATGGTATTCCTGCACGGCTATGGCCAGTCCCGCATGGGCTGGATGACCACGCCGGACGGCCGTGAGGGGTGGTCGGAGATGTTTCTTCGCAAGGGTCACGGCGTATTCCTCATTGACGAGCCCCGCCGCGGCGAAGCGGGCGCTACCTCCGTCAGCGGTGACATCAGTACCAAGACGCTGGATCAGCGCTGGTACACTCAGTTCCGCATTGGCCGCTGGGAGAATGGTGAGTCCATTGTCAACGAAGGCTCTCAGTTCCCCAACGATGCCGCTTCCGTGGATCAATTCTTCCGCCAGATGACGCCGGACACCGGCATGACCTCTGATATGGGCGGCGATTTTGACAATGAGACCGTGGCAAAGGCCGTAGCCGCCACCATTGACGAGGTATATGAGCGTACAGGCAAGAACTCCATTCTGGTGACTCACTCTCAGGGCGGCGGCCCCGGCTGGACGGCGGTGCAGTACACCGACCACATTGCCGCCATCGTTGCCATTGAACCCGGCGGGGCCCCCGGCGCGGACAGCGAGGGCTTCAAGGCTGTGTTGGAGAAGAACGTCCCTGTTACCATGTACTTTGGCGATTACATCGACAACGGTGATCCGGCGATTCAGGCGACTATGATGTGGCAAGCCATGCGTCAGGCGTGCTATGACTTCCGGGATGCTTACAACGAGCAGGGCGGTAACTGCACCGTGGTGGATCTCCCTCAGGAAGGCATCACCGGCAATGACCACTTCATGTTCCAAGACCTGAACAACGATGTGATCGCGAATCACATTGAAAATTGGATTCAGGAAAATGTGAAATAAAAGCGATAGGAGGATGATCTTATGAAAAGCGTTCAAAAATTCGGCAGCCTGCTGTTGGCTGCGCTGATGATCCTGTCTTTGACCGCCTGCGGCAGCAAGACGAATAATACCCCCGCACAGACACCGTCCGATGATACACCCTCCGAAAGCACTCCCGCACAAACGCCGGACGATACCGCAAATGGAGAAGCAGACAATACCACATCCGGCGGCAAGGTGCTGGTGGTCTATTACTCCGCCAGCGGCAACACCAAGCGTGTGGCAGAGGATATTGCCGAGGCCGCAGACGGTGATCTCTTTGAAATTACGCCCGCTGAACCCTACACCTCCGACGATCTGAACTGGACGAACAGCGACAGTCGAGTCAGCCGCGAGCACGACGATGAATCCCTGCGGGATGTGCCTCTGACCACCACGGAGGTGGAGAACTGGGACGATTACGACACCGTGTTTATCGGTTATCCCATCTGGTGGGGCATCGCAGCGTGGCCCGTGGACACCTTTGTAAAAAACAATGATTTCACCGGCAAGACCGTCATTCCCTTTGCCACATCTTCGTCCTCCGGCATGGGCCAGAGCGGTACGCTGCTCTCCGAAATGGCGGGTACTGGTGACTGGCAGGACGGTCAGCGCTTCTCCAGCGGTGCCAGCCAGAGCGATGTGGCCGATTGGGTCAGCGGCCTTGGCCTGAACGGTTGATTAACCGAGTATTTCCTCGGAAGGAGGGCAAGGTATGCGAAAAATGTTAGCGAGTTTACTGGCGGGAGTTCTGCTGCTCTCCGGCTGTACGGCGCAGGCGGCGGCAAAAAGTGACGATACTGCCACCGTCGCGCAGCAGCCTGCGGAGAACGCCGCCGTACAGGGCGGCTTCACCGAAAACCAGACGCTGGACGGTGCGGATGGCATCATCCACTTCAGCTACTACCTGCCGGACGGCTATGACAGTGCAAAGACTTATCCCCTCATCGTGGCTATGCCGGGGTATGGGGAGATGTGGTTCGGGGAGGATTCCGCAGGCAGCAACCTTCGCTGGAACGGCGTGCAGGCGTGGACGAAGCTGTCGGAGCCTGTGATCCTTGTTTCCGGTCAGCTCACCGATTGGGGCGCAAAGTCCGCACGGCAGGCCAACGAACTGGCGGAGTACATGATCGACCACTTTTCAGTGGACACCAGCCGCGTCTATGCCGCAGGGTATTCGGCTGGCGGCGAAACCATGTCTCAGGCGGTGGCCCTGCGCCCCGACCTCTACGCCGCCTATATCCACGGCGGCTCCCAGTGGGACGGCACCTATGACCCCGTGGCAGAAAACCGGGTGGCGGTCTATATCTTCATGGCGGAAAACGACGAGTATTACGGCTCTCAAAAGGCGCGGGACGCCTATGCGAACCTCCACGCCGCCTATGAAAAGGCAGGGCTGACTGATAGCGAGATCGACCAGCTTTTGCAGCTCAATATTCCGGACAACGCCTATTTCAACGCCAAGGGCATTTACAATTACCATGGCGGCGGCAGCGTGGTGTTCGACGATGAGAACGTACTGAACTGGGTGCTTGCCCAGGGAAAATCAACAGGAAAGGATGACAACAATGAAAAAGATGAAGCGACTTCTGACGGCGGTCATAGCGGCAGCGCTGGTGATCGCAACAATTCCGACGGCCCTGGCGGCAGGGGGTATCTTTAGCGACGTTCCGAATGGTGCATGGTACGCGGATGCGGTGGATTATGTCTATGAGCACGGCATTATGAACGGCACTTCTGCCACCACGTTCAGCCCCAATACGCCCATGACCCGCGCCATGCTGGTGACGGTTCTGCACCGTGCCGCGGGCAGCCCGTCCGCTGCCACGGGAACGGCCTTCTCTGACGTTCCTTCGGGTGCCTACTACACGGATGCGGTGGCATGGGCGAGTGCCAACAGCATCGTGACTGGCTACGGCAACGGGCGCTTCGGCTCCAACGATCCCGTCAGCCGCGCCCAGATCGCCGCGATCCTCTGGCGTTACGCTGGTTCTCCCAGTGCGGAAGCCGGACAGGATTTTGCCGACGAGAGCAGCATCCCCGCTTACGCTTCTGCCGCCGTGGATTGGGCGAGGGCGAACGGCGTGGTGAACGGCACCACCGGCAACCGCTTTGACCCGAACGGCAACGCGACCCGCGCACAGGTGGCAACGATCCTGCGCAACTACCTGACGATGACACCCGGCACCCCGCAGCCCGATCCCGGCACCGGCAGCAAAATTCTCGTGGCCTACTTCTCCGGCTCTGGCAATACCGAGCGCGTGGCTCAGGACATCGCGGACGAACTGAGCGCGGATATTTTCGAGATCACACCTGTCACGCCCTATACCTCCGCTGATCTGGACTGGACGACCAGCGGAAGCCGCGTCAACCGTGAGCACGACAACGAGGCTCTGCGAGACATCGCCCTGACCCAGACCACCCCCGCAAATTGGGATGAGTATGATACCGTGTTCATCGGCTATCCTATCTGGTGGGGCATTGCAGCGTGGCCTGTCAACAACTTCGTAAGGGGCAACGACTTCTCCGGTAAGACCGTCATTCCGTTTGCCACCTCTTCCTCCTCCGGCATGGGTCAGAGCGGCACGCTGCTGGAAGAAATGGCAAACGGCGGCACCTGGCAGAGCGGTCAGCGCTTCTCCTCCGGCGTGTCCAGCAGCACCGTCCGCGATTGGGCCGCAGGGCTGGGACTCGGCAAATAAAGTGACTGTCTTCATTCTGCGGTTTATTTTTCATCTCTGATCAAAACTAAGTATTCCAAATCATGCCAGTCGCCAGTCGCAGAGCAAATTAGACTTTAGTTAGAGAGCGATGAATCAAATGCAAAATCATTCATTGTGGATACGGTGTCCTGTTTGCCACCGCAAGACCAGAACCAAAGTATATGAGGATACAATCCTATTGAATTTTCCACTGTTCTGTCCTAAATGCGGACATGGAACACTTATCAATGTCGTAAAATTGAAAATGGTAGTGTTAAGTCCAGAGCCGGACGCATAAAAGCGGAGAGCCTGCTTCCCATTTACGGGAGGCAGGCTCTTTTTCTATGTAACTATTTGATTTGCGTGGCTTTATCAGAGCGAATCACCGACAGGACAGATTCAATGACCGGAATCAGTGCAGCAGCTTCTTCCTCACTGCACTCTGTCACCATCAGGCGCAGACGGCGTATCGCCGCACTGTCCTGAAGAATTTCCGGATAAAAGATTTCTCTGGAATCCATTTTGAGAACGCGAACCAGCGGGTACAAAACCTCCATCTTGGGATTGCCCTTGTAGTTCTCAATATTCAATACGGTACGCACATCAATGTTAGCAGCCTCTGCGACTTGACTCTGGGTCAAATTCTGTTCACCTCGTGCGCGTTTTACGGCATCACCCAATGGTTTTGAGTACACTTGCATCACAGTTCACCTCAAAACAATTCTACAATACACACTTCCTTTGCATAATTCGACACAATACACCTCTTTAATAAATTGCAATACATACACAATAAGAATCAAAAGGTAATGCGAAAATTTTTTATTTACGGTTCTGATTACACAAAACTGAATTTCGATGTTCTGTAATCAGCATCCATACCTTTCAAGGTGTATCGCAGTACACCTCGCTCAAAAAATCTTCTGATTTTTTCGAGAAAATTGGCATTCCGCTTTTCCGATTCGTATTAGACAGTATACAGACAAGAACACCTCCTTCCGATTCACGCGATGCGCGGAAAGGGGGTGTGGACTATGCAGTGGTCTGATGAGGACATTTCCCGTATTGAAGGCAAGTTCGATAGCTTCTGCAAAACTGTTCTGCGGAATTTCGCAAGAGATTGGTACAGAGCCAAACAAAGGCACCATGCAACGGAAGTTTTGTTTTCGGAATTGCCAAACGGCCAGCTATTTGAACCGATACATAACGACCCGATCTGCCCGTTGGAACAATACCTGTTCGATGATTTAGAATTACCGATAAAAATTAACAACGATGTACTGGCACAGGCATTGTGCCAGCTTTCAAGACGAAAACGGCAAATCGTTCTGCTTGCCTATTTTTGCGATTGGACAGACCAACAGATTAGCGAACGGTTTCATGTCGTGCGCAGTACGATACAATCAGCCAGAACCAAAGCACTGAAAGAAATGAGGGAATTACTTGAAAAACAATCAGAAACATAATCGGGCGGTCATCCGCCGTGTGCCGCTGGATACCATCGTAAAGGCGAAAAATGGTGATAATACGGCGCTTGAGAAAATTTTGCGCCACTATCAGGGATATATGCTGAAACTCAGCCAGTTTGAACTGTACGATGCCAGCGGCACGGTCTATACCTGCTTCGATGAAGAACTATACCAAGAACTCCAATTCAAATTGGTGAAAACGATTCTTGACCGTTTTGAGCTGCGATAAATAACCTTGCCGATCCTTCACAGAGGATAACAATTCGTTGTCCTCTGTGAAAGGCTGGTAAGGACTGTTCTCAGTCTTTCCGCCTTTGCACCTTGAAAACTGAATGAGCGTCCGTATTAGATACTGCACAGGGGAAGCAGGCCACGACCTCCAGAGAGGAGGTTTCGGAGCGAGCGTGCCAATGTGCCGAATACGGTGTCCTGTCACAACAGGCAGTCCATCAGGAACAGGATACGGGTGATACGCCGAACATGATATGGGTACAAACGCCGACAATAAAAAAATAGCGGAGCCGCTGTGCAGGCACGGTGGCTCCACTTGATTATAGGAGTATCAATATGTCATTATCAGAACAACGCCAGCGAAATAACGAACTGGCGAAAGAGGTCATAGAGTGCCGGGATATTCTGTACTCTGTGCCGGAAGCAGCAAAGCTGCTCCATGTAAACAAAAATATGGTTTATGACCTGATCCGCTGCGGCTATCTCCGATCCATCAAGCTGGGGAGCCGCAAAGTCAGCCGCAAGGCCCTACTGGATTTTGTAGAGCAATTCGAGGGACAGACCGTAGAACTGCCAGGTGTGCGGTCAGAGTAAAAATGCGAAAAAGTTCAAAAACCACGGCTTGAACCATTGGTATTTCCATGTTATATTATAAGTAAGATAGGATGTGAAGTGATGTCCGATTTAGATTTTGAGCGCAAGCACGCCGAGGATTTGCAGCGGCTGCGCGGTCTGCGCCTGCTGGATGATGACTTTATGAACAAGGTGTTTGAGGACAAAGCCTGTGCCGAGTTCCTGCTCCAGATCATCTTACAGCGTACCGATTTGCGTGTACAGCGCGTGCATGGTCAGCACGACATCAAGAATTTGCAGGGACGCTCTGTGCGGCTGGATATTCTGGCCGTCGATGAAGCAGACCGTGTTTACAATATCGAGGTTCAGCGCAGCGATAAAGGCGCTGGCGTCAAGCGTGCCCGGTATAACAGCAGTCTGATCGACGCCAATGTGACCGAACCCGGCGATGAATATGAGAAGCTGAACGAAACCTATGTCATTTTCATCACAGAACATGATGTGCTGGGCGACGGCCACCCGATTTATCATATTGACCGGACGGTTAGAGAAACCGGTGCATTGTTCGGGGACGAATCGCATATCCTATATGTGAACGCCCAGATCAAAGACGACACGGCGCTCGGTCAGCTCATGCACGACTTTTCCTGCACCAGCGCCGAAGAGATGCACTATCAAATTCTGGCGGACAGAGTTCGCTATTTCAAAGAAGATACGGAAGGAGTTGCGACTATGTGCAAGGCTATGGAAGATATGAGAAATGAAGCTGCACGTGAAGCGGTCAAGGCAAACGCAATTAAAGCGGCTCGTTCGTTTTTGGCTTTAGGAAAACTGTCCTACGAAGAAATCGCAAACTCTTTGGGGCTGACGGTTGATGAAGTCAAGGCTCTGGACGAGAGCAAGCCTGCCTGATGTGATTTTTTGCGAAATGCTCCTGCACCCTCTATAATTTCCGCAGGAGGTGCGTGAGCATGAAAGCAATGAATGAGCAGACCAGCGCTGCGGTAGAGGAAGTCCGTCTGACCAACTGTGAGTTTCTGACGGTTCAGCAAGTGGCAAGGATTTTGAAGGTTAACAAGAATACGGTGTATGACCTTATCGGTGCCAAACTGCTGCGAGCGGTCAAGCTGGGCAGTACCAAAGTGGCGACCATCGCTGTAGAGGACTTCATCCGCGAGATGGATGCCGGACTGATTGAGTACGACACGGTTACGAAGAAAGCTACGCGGCACCGCGCAAAAGCCAAATCAGCGGCAGGTCAGAATAAGTAAGTATTTCGCTTGTGTAACCTGACTCGGTACTGAATTTGCAGAGCGTGTTTTTTGTGGGCAAAGCGTGGGCAAAAAACTTTTCGATTACAATAAAGGACATATATAGCTTGATAGTTACGCTGAGGTAAACCCGTCACTGGACGAGGCCCGCCACGGCAAGGCTTTCGAGGGCCTGCTGAAGCGTTACTTCAACAAGTAAGAAAATCCGTATATCCGCGCTGGGATACGCTGAGGAAACGGCAAAAAGCCAGTAAAACCAGCGGTTTCGGCACCAAAGATACGCAGTAACAGAAATGCGGTTCACTGATTGGAGTGAGCCGCATTTTTGCGTCTGTATCCATACCCGAAACATGCTGGGACAGACAAACAGCACAGCCTTTCTCCGTCCGCATGCATAAATCGGATCGACTTTGCCACTGACACGGACTTTTCCTGCCAGCTTGCCGGACTTTTTCCGCCACTGCGCCGGAGCAGCTTGCCACTTTGATGATTTTCCCTAATAATGAAAGAAGCGCGAGCTGAAAAGTCGTGACTACTTTCAAGGAGGTCCTTCAAAAAATGACGGACTATAGGAAAATTCTTATGCTTCGAAGTAGGAAATGCAGTCAACGCGAAATGGAACGCAATAAGGTTGCATCTCGCGAAACAAGCAAGGCGGTATTTGAAGCTGCAGACCGGCTAGGCATCTGCTGGCCTATCGATGATGATATTACGAATGCAGATCTGGAGCGGATGTTCTTTCCGGACAAATACAAAAATGTTTGTCTGTATGTTGAACCCGATTATCCGTACATCCACCGCGAACTGGCCAAGCCCGGCGTTACACTGACTCTTCTTTGGGAAGAATACTGCCGTAAGTGCTACGAAAGCGGCCGCACGCCGTACATGAGTACACAGTTTGGCGATAAATACCGCAGATGGGCTCGCATTATCAAGGCAACCATGCGCATTCAGCATAAGCCGAGAGATGTAATCCAGGTTGACTGGGCCGGAGATACTGTCCCGGTATACGATTCGGTTACTGGAGAACAGGGCGCGGCTTATCTGTTCGTAGCGGTGCTCCCGTGCAGCTGTTATGTCTATGCAGAAGCCTGCGATAACATGAAAACCGAGAACTGGCTGAACTGCCATGTTCACGCTTTCAATTATTTCGGCGGCGTGGCCAGGCTGCTCATTCCGGATAACTGCAAGACCGCAACTATGTCTAACACTCGATATGAAACGGTGCTGAACCGCAGTTATCAGGAACTTGCGGACTATTACAACACAGCTATTGTTCCTGCACGAGTACGTCGTCCAAAGGACAAGAGTTCGGCAGAGGCTTCTGTCCGTTTCGCTGAAACCTGGATTATTGCCGCACTGCGAGATCGTAAATTTTTCTCCTTGAATGAAGTCAACGAAGCGGTTGCTGAAAAGCTCGAAGAATTGAATAGCCGCGAGTTCAAGCAGCGCCCCGGTACACGCCGCAGCGCCTATCTGGAGGAAGAACAGGCGTATATGCTGCCGCTGCCCGCCGTACCGTTTGAAGCCGCTGTCTGGTCTATGGCCAAGGTTCCGAACGACTACCTGATTTCTGATGGCAAAAACAAATACTCCGTGCCCTATAATCTGATTGGTGAAAAGGTTGATATACGCGTTACAAAAAACCTGGTGGAAGTTTATTATCATGGCAGCCGCGTTGCAAGTCACCGCCGTTTACAGACGCTGCAGCACGATCCTCTGGTAAAGCTGGAGCATATGCCGGAATCGCATCAGAAATATATGACCTGCAATGAAGATGACTTTAGTGTTTGAGCTATGTCTGCTGGGCCGATGGCGGAGCGTGTCGTGACATTCTTCCTCGAATCGGGCAAAGCTCCTGAGCAAGGCTATAAGGCCTGTGCCAGCCTCATGAAGCTGGGCGAACGCTACAGCAAAGAACGTCTGGAAATGGCATGCATGCGTATTCTCGCATACGGAACTACGCCCTCGATTCGGAATATCAACAGTATCCTGAAAAGCAGGCTGGATATCAAGCCTAAGGATTCTGCTATTAAGGAATCTCTTCAAAACTCGAATCGCTATGGAATTACACGCGGCGCTGCCTACTTCAAGAAAGGCGGTGACCACGAATGAACCAGCAGACGGTGGATATGCTTACAGATATGAAATTGAGCGCCATGGCTGCGGAGTTTACAGCTCAGCTCCAGGAGCCTTCTTTTCGTGCACTCAGTTTTGAAGAACGCTTCAGTATGGCGGTAACGGCAGAATGGAACAGGCGGCAGACGAACAAGGTAGAACGTTTGATTAAAAAAGCGCATTTCAGTGCCCCCTCCGCAACGATGGAGGGCATTGAGTACTACGAGGACCGTAGGCTGGACAAGTCTCAGATGCTGAGGCTGTCTACCTGCAAGTATGTCGACGAAGGGCATCATGTAATTTTGGAAGGTGCCTCCGGTAATGGCAAAACTTATATCGCCTGCGCTCTTGGAAATGCAGCCTGCCGCCGGTTTAAGAAAGTCGCTTACATTCGTATGCCTGAATTATTAGACGAAATCACCATTGCACGCAGCAGCGGCGAACTGAAGAAGCTGCTGGCTGCCTACAAGAAAGTGGATTTGCTGATTCTGGATGAATGGCTGATTCGTCCGCTGAGCCCGCAGGAAGCATATGATCTGCTGGAAATCGTAGAAGCTCGCTGTAAACGTTCAATGCTCTTTTGCACTCAGTACCAGCCCGAAGGCTGGTATACCCGAATTGACCCGAATCCAGAGTCCGACAGCCCAGTCTCTGAAGCGATTATGGATCGTATTATCCATAATTCGTATGAGATTATGGTTGAGGGACGCATCTCGATGCGCGAACGTAAAGGATTAAAGGCTTCTGCGCAGAAAGGTAGCGGCGAAGACTGAAATTCGAGGATTGTTATTGCGTTTTGCATGTTGTGAAGAAACATTGCACGAATGTGGACCAGTATTAGAAAATTGACACCTGCTCAGCCAGTGCTTGCACTGGCTGAACTTTTAGTGGCAAGGTGCTCCGGTAAGGTGGCAGAAAATCTCCGGCACGGTGGCGGAAAAAGTCCGTGCAGATGGCAGAATCGCTGCGATTTATGCAGTCCGCACGCGGTCTCGCATTCAGCGCAGCCGGAAGGCTGTGCCTGTCTGCGCCCGTCAGTCCGCGAAAAGCTGCACCCAGTAAAGCGTGCCGTCGATATTGACGCTCGCAGAGCCGATGCGCGAGTAACTGCTGTTCAGAATGTTCGCGCGGTGGCCCGGCGAATTCATCCACGCATTCACGACCTCGAATGCGCTTTTCTGGCCGGAGGCGATGTTCTCCCCCGCCCGGAGATAGCTCACACCGCTCTCGCTGAGCGCCGAACTGAATGACGCACCCGACGGGCGTGTATGCGAAAAGCTGCGCGCGATCTCGCGTGCGCGCACCGCCGCCGCCTCGCTGAGCGCACCGTCCTCGACGAGCGCGGCATAGCCGTTCTGACTGCGTGCGCTGTTCGTCAGACGAACGACCTCGCTCGCGGCGCTGCTCTGGATGCTTGCGCTCACACTGCTGCTCCCCTGTACCGGCCGGTCCAGATGAACTGCGCCGACGGCTCCTGTAAGCGCTGCGGCCGCCAGCGCGGCGAAAACAATTTTCTTTATCCTGCTCATGTTATTTCCTCCTGTAAAACGGCAGCTCTACGTCCGCTCTGCGGCAAGTATACCATGTTTTGCAACCGTTCTGCAATGGAAATACCGGCTATCCAAGCCAGTTTATGCCGTTTCCGGAAACATTTCATTCGTTTTACAGCATTCTAAAAAACATTTGCAATTGCCTGTTCGATGCGTCATAATGATAGTGGGAAAATTTTTGCACCGAAATGCACACACATACACATCTTTTTCGGTTCTAAGGAGATGAAACATCATGCTGATCCCCCCTTCCCGTCCCTGGCATCGTGCAGAGAACGCGGAGGAATTGCTTGCGCTCTCAAAGAAGCTCGGGCTCACCCCGAAGAAAGCCGTCGAACCCAAGCCGCTTGTTTACCGTGATCTGCTGAACGGCACGAGCGAGCCGTGTAAGCTCGTCGGCTGCGAGGGCGAACGCTACGCCATCATTGATATCGGCGGCGTTCTGCACACCATCCATATCGACTGTCTTGCCGATATGCAGTCCGGCTCGCGCACCAGGCGTACAGAGGCCGAACCGGATTGCCCGGTCTACACGGTCATCGACATCGAAACGACCGGTCTCGACCGTCAGACCGCTGAAATCATTGAGTTCGGCGCGCTGCGCATTGAGAACGGAACGCCGTCAGCACAGTTTTCCATGCTCGTGCAGGCTTCTGCGCCCGTTCCTCCGGTCTGCGCCAGACTGACGGGCATCACGGACGATATGCTTGCCGGACAGCCTGAAATTCGCGAAGCGCTTTCGGCATTTGTCGCATTTATCGGAGATACGCCGCTCGTCGGTCAAAATCTGCTGGATTTTGATCTGCCGATCATCAACCGCATCTGTGAGGAGCAGGGCATTTCCCCGCTCCGGAACCGGTGCTGCGATACCCTGCTCACTGCACGGCGCTGCCTCACGCTGTCGAGCTACAGGCTCGAAGCACTGGCGTCGGCGCTCGGCGCAGAGCAGAGCACGGCGCACCGTGCGCTCGGCGACTGCGAAACGACATACCGCGTGTTCGAAAGGCTTGCTGAGGATTATCCTGCGGCAGTTCAATGGGCACGGCCGCCGCGCCCGCGCAAAACGGCTCCATCTGCGCCGCGTCCGCGCGTTACCGCATCGCAGCTTGCGCATTTTCAGTCGCGCCCAAAGGCAAAGGACATCGTCCCGGCGACCGATCTGTTCGATCCGGCGCATCCGCTGTTCGACAAGACCTGCGTGCTGACGGGCGAGCTGTTGAAGCTGAGCGACCGCGAAGCCATGCAGCACATCGCCGACTGCGGCGGTAAAAACGCCGATAATGTGACAAAAAAGACCGATCTTCTCATTGTCGGCGGCGGTTCGCCCAGGGAGAAGAAGAGCGGAAAGGTCCGCAAGGCCGAGGAATATATTGAGAAGGGCATTCCGATACAAATAATCAGCGAGGAAGAATTCCTTCAAATGTGAGGGCCGGGATCTCCCGGCAGAGACAAAAGGGACAGGGACGCCAAGGCTTCCCTGCACAGGGGCATCAACCAAATACCGTTCATGAGCAGAGCACGAGGCCACCGGAAATCACCCGGTGGCCTCGCTTTGCATGATACAGGCTGACGCCCTTATTTGCCCTGATAGGCGCGATGTAAGCGATAAATAACTAAAATGCCGACAGCCACCAGAGAGTGGCTTCCGGCATTTTGTCAGGGTGCTTTCTTGCAGACATCGGGTAGGTTCTCGGACCAGAGCATCAGATTAAGGAAGGCTTTTCAGTCATTACACATCCAGATAATTTTCTTAGCGGCATAACATGACCAGGACAATCGTTTCCTTAACTGAATCAGTCGCCGTTACTCCATGTCGCTTGCGCGCTGATCCGTCGATGTTTGAAATGTCCGAACAAGCGGCTTTGTTGTAAAAAATGAAATCCGTGCTGAAATCTATCTGATAGGGTTGAGCAAAACGCGAGATTTGCAAAGTCGAGTCACCAATATATAGGTTTTAAGCAAGCCGGATGGCACTATTTATTGTATAGTCTCATGAACAAATTGAAATTTTACTCATCCCTATATTTCGTTTTACAGCCGATAGCCAAGCAGCCGCGAGATGTTATGCGCCGTCTGCCGCGCCTCCCGGATCATGACCTCCTGATCCTCCCGCATCCGGTAATCCGGGCCGGAAATGCTCACAGCCGCCACCACCTTGCGGTTCATATCATAGACCGGCGCCGCCACGCAGATCAGCCCCGCTTCAATCTCACCGTCATCCATGGCATATCCGTTGAGCCGGGCCTGGACCAGCTGGGAACGCAGCTGGTCGGAATCGGTGATGGTGTTGCTGGTCAGCGGATAAGCCTTGCGGTTCATCCACTGGCAGTAATCGTCGATGTATGCCTCGTTCTGGCAGGAAAGCATCGCCTTGCCGCTGCTGGTGGCATAGGCCGGCGCCCGGCCGCCAATCTGTGTGTTGCAGACAATGGAGCGGTGGGTCTCCACTTTATCCAGATAAAAAATATCGTGCTCCAGCAACACGCTGAGATTAATGGTCTCATGCACAGTGTCGCTCAGGTGCTCCAGCTCCGGCCTGGCCACCCGCCGAAGGTCCGATTGACCCAGAATCGCACTGGCCAGCAGCATCAGCCGCGGTCCCACCCGATAGCTCTTGCGGACAGGGTCCTGCACCAAATACTGCCGCTCCGCCAACGTGGACACCTGGCGGAACACCGTGGTAGAGGGCAGATCCAGATGGTCCACCAGCTCCTTCAGCGTCCATTCGGTCTCTCTGTCCATGAAACACTCCAGGATCTGTAAGGCGCGGAGGATACTGGACACTTGCACTTTCGCCATATATTTCTCTTCCTTTCGCGCAAAATGCTCATTTTTTTAAGATGCTTGGCAAATAAACGGAAAAATCCTATGATAATAGTATACCACAAGAGAGGCTGCTTGTGAATCTTTTTCATCTTATATTCCGGAATTAAAGTCCGTACTATGGAACTTTTTGAGTCTCTCCCTTCTCCCTTGCCTATACAGCTCAGACAGCGGCTGAAAATAAGGACTCAGAAAGGAAATGAAACATGAGCAAAAAAGCGTTGTCATGGACGGAGATACCGCAGCAGCCTATATCTCTTACGCCTTTACCGAAGTGGCCAGCATTTTCCCCATTACGCCTTCTTCCACCATAGCGGAAAAGGTGGATGCGTGGGCGGCCAACGGCAAAAAAATTCTCCCTGGAGATACACTGGAAATCCATGTAGAGCTGCTCAGCGAGCGGGCGGAAAAGGCCATTGCCACCTGCAAATGCGCCGTCTACACCGCCGGCGATCTGGCGGCGGAAACAGGGGGCACCATCACCATGCGCTGAAGGCCTCTTTCTCTCCCGGATTCCCTGGGCTTTCCATATTCAAAAGCGGCCCGCTGTCTGAATACAGCGGGCCGCTTTTTTGCTTTTTGCAGGGGAAATTTACTCAACACCCTCCCGGCGCAGCAGCTCCAGGATCTTGGCGTCATCTTCCACTGTCGCGTTGGGCATGGGGAAAGTGCCGGTGCTGCTGGCGGCCACGCCGCGCAGCTTGCAGGCTTCTTTAATGACCGGCAGGAAGGGGCTGCGGACCGCATAGAGATCCATCAGGCGGTCAATGGTCTGCTGTCCCCTGGCGATCCCGTCCAGATCATTTTCCCGGAACGCCCGTACCCAGGCGGAGCAGACCTCAGGCACCACGTTGCTCAAAGCGCCGATGCAACCGTTGCCTCCAGCCAGCACGTTGTGGGCAAAGTTGTCATCAAAGCCGGAATAAATCTCAAAGGAGGGGATCTGTGACTTGACGACCTTGATCAGCTCCCGGGTGTGATCCATACCGGAAATAGTATCCTTCATGCCCACGATGTTGGAATGGATCTTGGCCAGCGCCAGCACCGTTTGAGGCGGGATGGTATAGCCGGTGTTGTCGGGGAAATTATAAATGTAGATATTGCCATGAATTTGAGCTGCCAGGCGGTCGTAGTATTGCAGCAACGCCTCAGTGCCGAAGTGAAAGTAATAGGGCGGCAGAATCATGACGGCATCGGCCCCGGCATCCAGGCAGAAATTAGAAAAATTTACAATCTCGTCCGCCACCATGTGGCTGGTGCCGATAATGAGCTTAACCCGGTGGTTCACCGTCTCAATGGCAAACTTGGCCATCTCCCGGCGCTGGTCCATGGGCATGGCAAAAAATTCGCTGGAGCTGCCCTCCACCAAAATGCCGTCAACACCGTTTTCAATCAGATTGTTGAACAGGTGCTCCTGGCTTTCAAAATCCAGGGTGCCGTCTTCGTGAAAGAGCGTGATTGCAGGCGTCAGATATGCTGCGTTCATGATAGAACTTCCTTTCTTGTCTGCCGGCAAAAATGTTCTGCCGTTTTTTGATTCCGTATAACGGAATCATATTCCAAATTAACTTTACACAAAACTATGCCATTAACATCACAAATATAGTATAGTCTTTTCCCTCCATTTGTCAAGGGGTTTTTCCGAAACACGCAAAAAAAACCGGG
>ERZ1108170.489-NODE-489-length-31420-cov-9.258824_pt1 | contig 31420 bp, 33 predicted proteins | sample MGYA00403705_ERZ1108170 | MGnify/ENA primary metagenome ERZ1108170 (study PRJEB35170, sample SAMEA104062422) | human gut metagenome | biome: human gut; feature: human-associated habitat; material: faeces | place: Denmark | collected 2012-06-15 ...
ACACTGCTATCAAAAATGCTACCGCTATGGAAGAAAAAGCAAATACGGATCCCGCGCACAAAATGCAAGTGCCTTCTCGCATACCATGCTTGCTCTTAACTTAGTCAGTTCTCCTTCCGGCATTGTCTGGTTCTCGAAAAAAAGATATTCGCTTGAAATCAGTTCCAGAACAGCATCTCCAAGGAATTCCAGACGTTCATTACAGTCTGCCTTCTTCATATGCTTTTCATTCACATAAGAGCTGTGCGTCACAGCATGTCCGAGCAAATGGCTGTCCTTGAAATTGTAGCCGATTTTTTCTTCCAGTTCCTTTACATTTCTGCTCATGATTGCTCCTCCAATTTTAAAAAAGGACACTCCCCAAAAATGGGGATGTCCCCTGTAATCATTTTCCCTAGTTAACAGCGTTCTTGATCTGTTCTACAGCATCACCTACTGTTGCGATCTTTTCTGCATCTTCATTTTCAATTTCGATATCAAATGCATCTTCAATTCCCATAATAATCTGGAAAATATCCAAGGAATCTGCTCCAAGATCATCCACAAAAGTGGTTTCCATTGTGATTTCCTCTTCATCCACATTTAATACTTCAGCGATAATTTTTTTCAGTTTTTCGAATTCCATAATTACATTCCTTCCTGTTCTGCAGAACCTAAAATATTTTTCTTGATCTTACCATTAATATCCTGTTCTTTAAAAGTAACACACTGATAAATTGAATTGGTAACTTCCTTTGCCTTGGCACTTCCATGCGTCTTCACCACAAGACCATTCAATCCTAAAAGCGGTGCACCACCATACTGGGAGGCGTCAAATGTTTTCAGTGTAGATTTTAAAGCCGGCAATGCAAGCGCAGCGCCAATTTTGCTTCGCAGAGTACTCATCATACCCTTCTTGATTGCGCCAACCAGTGTACCCGCCAGTCCTTCGTACAGTTTTAAGATGACATTTCCCACAAACGCTTCACAGACAATGACATCTGCCTCGCCATGTGGAATCTCCCTTGCCTCAATACTGCCTACAAAATTAATGTCTGTACACTCTTTTAATAATGGAAATGTCTCTTTTACAAGCGCATTCCCCTTTTCCTCTTCTGCTCCAATATTTACAATTGCAACTCTTGGATTCTTAATTCCAAGAACATTTTCCATATAAATGGATCCCATCTTTGCAAACTGAACCAGATGTGATGCCCTCGCATCTACGTTCGCACCACAGTCGATCAATAAAGAGACTCCCTTTTCCGTAGGAATCAATGGTGCCAAAGGCGGTCTCTCAATTCCGCGGATTCTTCCAACGATAACCTGTCCTCCGACAAGGATAGCGCCTGAACTTCCGGCGGAAACAAAAGCATCTGCTTCTTTCTGCTTTACCATATTCATTCCAACAACAATTGATGACTGTTTCTTTTTTCGAATTGCATTCACTGGCGGTTCTGCTGTCTCGATCACTTCCTCAGCATGTACCACTTCAATCTGTTCTTTTGGGTAAGAATACTGTTTCAGTTCTTTCTCAACCACATCCTGCTGTCCTACCAACAGCACCTTGATGTCCGATCTGCCATTCACAGCATCGACTGCACCCTTGACTAACTCTCCCGGTGCATTATCTCCACCCATTGCATCCAGTGCAACTCTCGTGATTTCCTGTTGCATACACTTCTCCATTTCCTGCGTGTCAACTGCCTTACGAAAAGTGCTCCTTACACGTCTATAAGAAAATATACTATAACTTTTTCTATAAATCAATATATAATCACATTTGTGTGATCACAGTTCTCAGTTGAAATATTCCATGTTCCGTTCCTTCTCTGCTTCTAAGTCTTCCGGAGACATATATTTCTGAAAAATCTTTTCCAGAATAAAATTAGCAAGCAGCATATATACACATGGAATTATAAATACTGCCGGTGGGAATATATAAACTGCAAATGCTGCTGCAAGGAGCAGGGCAAAGAGAAGCAGTGTCTTCCACAGATTTCCCAGTGCGATCAGCGCTGCATTTTTTAAGATCATCTTTGTATGATTCTCAAAACGCGCAATATAAGGAAACAGGTAAATTGCCCACATCGTTGCAAACATCATCAGCACTGCAAATACAATATATATTTTTCCTAACGCAACACCTGCTTTTGCATACTGATACATCACATAACAGTCGAATCCCATGATCGCATATAATAAGAGGAGGATCAGCCATACGATCGTTGACTGTCTGAAATTCGTCTTAAATGCATGCCAGAACTCCCTGCCTATGTAACTGCGGTTGTTCCGGATCACTTTATTCACCGTATAATACAATGCTGTGGTTGCCGCCCCGGCCGTCACGATCGGGATACATAAAAAAAACCAGAACGCACTCAGACAGATCACATCAATGATCTTCCCCAATCCCTGAAAAAACTTGTTGTCAACATTAAAAAAATCGCCCATATTTACTTCCTTCTTTGATTCGTGATAGAGCAATACTGCCCATTGGTAACACTCATTATAGCATAGCCCGAGACAGTCTACAATGACTGTAATTGTTAAAAATCGGTAAAGAAAAAGGACTTTCAATCTCTTGAAAGTCCTCTGATCTTCTTAAAAATTAGTCCTGAGGAATAATCTCTTTTTTGTTATATGAGCCACAGTTCTTGCATACTCTATGAGGCATCATTAATTCACCACATTTGCTGCATTTTACTAATGCAGGAGCAGTCATTTTCCAGTTTGCTCTTCTTTTATCTCTTCTTCCTTTGGAAGATTTATTTTTTGGACAAATTGACATTTACTTACACCTCCTTAAATTTGTTAAAGACATCTTGGATTGCTGCCATTCTTGGATCCAGTTCTGTTCTCTGGCAATTGCAGTCACCCTTATTCAGGTTCATTCCGCACACTTTGCAAATTCCTTTGCAATCCTCTTTGCACAGAACTTTCATCGGCCAGTTTACCAAAATCTCTCCATAGATAAGTTTATCTACATCCAGATCAAATCCAATCAGGTAGTCTATATCCTCCATCTCTTCATCATTGATCGCAGAATTTTCCAGACGGAACTCCTTGTCAATGTCGAAATGGATTCTTGTCGGAACTTCTTCCAGACAACGGCTACACGGTATTGATGCTGCCAGATCCACAGTGCCACTGATACGCAGCTTGCCGCCATCAATGTTTGCGATCTGTAAATCAATCGGTGCCTTTTCAATGATCGGGAACTCGCCTAATCTCGATACAAAGGATTCTAACTCGATCTGAACTTTTTCTGTTAAGGACTTGTTCTCACAAGTTACAATACTTGAAATATCTATAATCACAGCGCTCTCCCCAAAACTCGCTTAAGCCCAAACTCCTAAGCTGAGGTTTTTCACACCTAAATGATTATACATAGGTGTCTTTCTTTTGTCAACCACTTTTTTCACATATTGTCAAGTTTTTTCCCTTGACAGTGTTTTTCTAGCCGGATCTGCCGTTCATTTTCCATCTTTTGCACCGCAGATTCTGTCTGATCTCTCATTATTTTACAAGCGCAACTGTCTCTCTTGCAATTGCAAGCTCCTCGTTTGTAGGGATCACGCAGACTTTTACTTTGGAATCCGGTGTGGAGATCACTGCCTCATCACCGTGAGTCGCATCATTGACTTCGTTATCAATAGTAATTCCAAGATAGCCAAGGTAAGCAGCGATCTTTCTGCGGACCAGATTGGTATTCTCACCAATTCCTGCGGTAAATGCGATTGCATCTACTCCGTTCATGGCTGCCACATAGGAACCGATGTATTTTGCAACACGGTAGCAGAATACTTCGATCGCATTGATCGCATATTCATTTCCCTCGTTATAGGCTGCCTCAAGGTCACGGAAATCAGAAGAAATGCCTGTCATTCCCTGTACACCGGACTTCTTATTTAAAACATTCATAACACCTTCAATATCAAGGTTCTCTTTCTTTGCAATGAACTCCATGATCGCAGGATCGATATCACCGGAACGGGTTCCCATGACAAGACCTTCTAATGGAGTAAGTCCCATGGAAGTATCAACACATTTTCCATTGACAACTGCGCTGACAGAAGCTCCGTTTCCAAGATGTGCTACGATCACTTTGGAGTTATTTAAATCCATTCCAAGGTACTCTACCAGACGTTTGGATACAAAGCTGTGGCTTGTTCCGTGGAAACCGTATCTTCTCACTTTGTATTTCTCATAATATTCATGAGGCAGACCGTAAAGGTATGCTTTCTTAGGCATTGTCTGATGGAAAGCAGTATCAAATACACCAACCATAGGCACGTTTGGCATTAATTCCTGGCAGGCACGGATTCCGATCAGGTTTGCAGGATTGTGAAGTGGTGCAAGATCGTTACACTCTTCGATCTGAGCCAGAACTTCCTCTGTCAGAACAACAGAACTTGCAAATTTCTCTCCGCCATGTACGACACGGTGTCCGACAGCATCTACCTCTGCAAGGCTCTTTAAAGCACCTGTCTTAGGATTTACGATAGCATCCAGTACCATCTGGATTGCTTGTTTGTGTGTTGGCATAGCTGCTTCTGTAATCTCTTTGTCGAGACCTGTTTTCTGGTAAACTAATCTTCCGTCGATTCCGATTCTCTCGCAGAGACCTTTTGCCAGTACTGCTTCTGTTTCTGAATCAATGAGCTGGTATTTCAGTGATGAACTACCACAGTTAATTACTAATACGTTCATGATTTTTCTCCTCTATCAACTATATTGTGCCTTATGGCATTTTCTACTTTTTCGGGTCTTCTCAGACAGACCACATATGGTTTTAGTATACGCCTTTCTTTTCTGTGCGACAAGCCACTTTTTGCCATATTTCGTGTATTTAATACGAAACATCTTGTCAATTTTTTAACGATTCTACTTACCGTTTCATAATAGAAAACTACGCTGTCACGGCCAATTTCTTATCATCCGCATTACAATCACGAAACACGGTTCAACAGTCACTTGATTTTTCTTATAAAAATGGTTATGTTACTACTAAGTCATTTTGAGACAGCCAGGAAAGGATCATCCCATGAAAATTACAGGCATTATTGCAGAATACAATCCATTTCACAATGGACATGCTTATCAGATAGCAAAAATAAAAGAGGAAACAGACAGCGATTATGTCATTGTCGCCATGAGCGGAGATTTTGTGCAGCGGGGAGAACCTGCCATCACAGACAAATACGAACGCGCCAGAATGGCACTCTCCTGCGGTGCGGATCTTGTGCTGGAACTCCCTGCTCTTTTTGCCTGCGCTTCTGCAGAATATTTTGCCAGAGCAGGTGTCGCGCTCTTTACACGGATGGGCTGTATCGACTACCTGTGTTTTGGCGCTGAAAATGCAGACCTTTCCCAGTTAAATAAAATCGCAGGCATTCTTGTCGATGAGCCTCGTTCCTATCAGGATGCCCTGAATATTTATTTAAAAGAAGGAAAAAATTTTCCTGCCGCCAGGATTCTGGCATTAAAATCTTATCTCAGTGCTGAATCTTCCGACGCTGCCTTGCAGACAGAGCCGCTTACCAGCCTCTTATCCACACCAAATAATATTCTTGGCATCGAATACCTGAAAGCATTAAAAACCTGTGGATCACAGATTGCACCTTATCCGATTCTGCGGGAAGGTGCCGGATATCATGACACCGATATTCTCTTAAAAAATGCCTCTGCTTCTGCCATCCGGCAGACTTTAAAACAGGCTGGCTCTTCCGGCAGTTCTTCCGGCTCTGCCCCGGATTTTGCATCTTTTTCTGCTGCCATGCCACAGGAAGCTTTCCGGATTTTTTCAGAATATCTCGCCTCCTCCACTTATCTGGAAGCGGATGATTTTTCCGGTATTTTAAATTATCTGTTGCTTTTTTATCCGGCAGAAGCACTTGCCTGCTTTGCCGACTGTAATATTGAAATTGCGAACCGTCTGAAAAAGAACCGCAGTGCATTTTCCTCTTTCACGCAGTTTGCTGCCTTAAATCAGAGCCGCGACATTACTTACGCACGCATGAGCCGTATTTTTACGCATATTCTGCTGCATATGACAGCCGAAGATTATAAGCAGGCAAAACAGCTTGGTTATGTCCCTTACCTGCGCCTGCTTGGATTCAAAAAATCGTCTTCTGACGTACTTGGCGAGATCAAAAAACACACGGATATTCCACTGATAGGGAAGCTTGCAAATGCCAGACAGACGCTTTCTGACGATGCCTTCTGGCTTCTTGAAAAAGATATTTTTGCGGCTGATCTCTATGAACAGGTACTTGCACAAAAAAACAGAACAATCCCACGAAATGAATACACCCGTGAAATTGTTCTACTGTAATGATTCAGATTGTTTTTATCACTTCTGTGACCAGTTGTTTGAATTGTCTGGATACTCGGTCTGCTGTCTCCTGCACTTCTTTGTGATCCAGCTTTTGTTTTGACATGCCGGCGGCAAGGTTGGTAATACAGGAAATACCACAGACTTTCATTCCCATATGATTGGCTGCCACCGCCTCACATGCGGTGCTCATTCCTGCTGCATCGCCTCCCCATGTCCTGCACATGCGGATCTCTGCCGGTGTCTCATAGCTTGGTCCGGTAAACTGCATGTAAACGCCCTCCTGCAGTGGTATCTGAAGTTTTTCTGCCGCCTTTCTCACTTTTTCCTGTAATTCCGGTGCATACACCTCACTCATATCCGGAAATCTCGTTCCGAGTTCGTCAATATTTTCTCCGATCAGGGGATTCGGGACCGCAGTTGTGATGTGATCTGTGATGAGCATAAAATCTCCCGGTTTGAAGTTATAATTCACACCGCCTGCCGCGTTGGTCAGAATGATCTTTTTTGCTCCGAGAAGTCCCATAAGACGTGTTGGAAGCACTACATCCGACATCGGATATCCCTCATAATAGTGCACACGTCCCTGCATGATCACCATAGGAACGCCCTCCACATGGGCAAACACAAATCTTCCCTTATGTCCTTTCACCGTGGATACCGGAAAACCTTCGATATCCGCGTAATTGATTGATGCCTCAATTTTTAAATCATCTGCGTAATCCCCAAGTCCGGAACCTAAAACAAGTGCCGCCTCCGGAACGAAATCTGTTTTCTTCCGGACACTTTTATAGCATTTCATTAATTTTTCATATACTTCGCTCATGGAATGTTCCTCCTTTTGCAAAAATAATATTATAATTAATGATGGAATAAGCGGATTCCAGTGAATGCCATGGCAATGCCGTATTTGTTACAGGTTGCAATGACATGATCGTCACGGATAGAACCGCCTGGCTGGGCGATGTATTTCACTCCGCTCTTATGAGCACGTTCCACATTATCTCCAAATGGGAAGAATGCATCGGAACCAAGCGCAACGTCGGTGTTTTTATCTAACCATGCGCGTTTTTCCTCCTTTGTAAACACTTCCGGTTTTACTTTGAAAATATTCTCCCATGCGCCATCTGCAAGCACATCCATATAGTCCTCACCGATGTAGAGATCGATCGCATTATCTCTGTCTGCACGTCCAATCTTATCTAAAAACTGAAGTCCGAGCACCTGTGGAGACTGGCGTAACCACCAGTTATCTGCCTTAGAGCCGGCCAGTCTGGTACAGTGAATTCTGGACTGCTGTCCGGCACCGATACCGATTGCCTGTCCACCTTTGACATAGCATACGGAATTGGACTGTGTGTATTTTAATGTGATCATGGAAATGGCAAGATCCATTTTTGCAGAATCCGGGATTTCCTTATTCTCTGTCACGATATTGTCAAAGAAATGCTCATCGATCACAAGTTCATTTCTTCCCTGTTCAAATGTGATCCCAAACACTTCTTTATGTTCGATCGGAGCCGGCACATAATCCGGATTGATCTCGATCACGTTGTAATTTCCTTTTTTCTTAGCTTTCAAAATCTCAAGTGCCTCATCTGTGTAACCAGGTGCGATCACACCGTCAGACACCTCCCGTTTGATCACAAGTGCTGTCTCTTTGTCACAGATATCGGATAAAGAAATGAAATCTCCAAAAGACGACATTCTGTCCGCACCTCTGGCTCTGATATAGGCGTTTGCAAGCGGTGTAAACTCTACGTCCATATCGTCTACCCAATAGATTTTGCGTTCTACCTCAGACAATGGAAGTCCGACAGCTGCTCCAGCCGGAGATACATGTTTAAAAGAGGTTGCTGCCGGAAGTCCGGTTGCTTTCTTTAATTCACTTACCAGCTGCCAGCCGTTAAATGCATCTAAAAAGTTGATATAACCCGGTTTTCCGTTTAACACTTTGATTGGAAGCTCGCCGTTTTCCATATAAATTCTGGATGGTTTCTGGTTTGGATTACATCCGTATTTTAACTCTAATTCTTTCATCTTAATCTCCGCTCCTGCTTATCTTTGATTTTCTAAAAAATTTATGGTCTTTACTTATTTTTATTTACAATTCTTGTCTCGTATTTTCCGGTTTCAATGTCAATGTAACGTACAAATAAGGAAACTTTGTTCTCCTCATTAAGATTTTCCCATACCAGACTGGTAAAGGTATCAATGTCTCCTTCCAGACCAACAAGCTTTGGTTCTCCCTCAAAACTTGGAAGCGGGTTTCCGTCTCCCATATAAGTGTGGATAAAATGTGCTTCTCCGGCAACCGGATTCTGATATGCAAATGTGTAACGGTTACATGAATCCGGATTTCCATTATTGCTCTTTAAAATAGACATTGCATAATTGTAAGTTCCATTGTCAATGTGCATAATTCCGGAAATTCTTGGTGTATAGTTTGGAGCATCCGGCTCAAACTCTCTGGTTCTTAATGCCTGCTCAAACGTCTGCTGTTTATCCATCAACTCATAAATCGTGTCTGTCTGATCCCCATTGGTAACAATTGTTTTATTGCCAAGTACACGAACCGGAGCATAAATAATCAGGCTTGGATCACTTAATTTCGAAGGATCAAATGCCTGTGTACGGATTCCTTCCCCATCCTCCACAAACACACGGTTGCGGCTGTTCTCACTTCTACCCATAATAAAGTAAGCAGTTACTGCATATTTACCATCTGCGGATTTTCCGATGACGATTCCACGTCCTGGATAAGAATTTCCTGCAAGTTCATTTGCTAATGAGATTGATTTCATAAATCCTCCTACTCTCCTCTGTTCTACAAAGTTCATTTATCTGTGTAATGATTCAATACCTTTTTATATTAGCATTGCAGTTTTATTTTTACAATGGATTGGCTCTTATTAGTGTCATGAATTTATTTACTAAGTTATATAAGTTGTATTAATATATAATAAAACTCTCTCTTTTCTCAGATAACCGTTGCTGACGGATAAACCATAACGAAAAAACTGCCCACAAAAGTGAGCAGTCCTGAATTCTAGTTTTTAAAGCTATGGATCGGTGCCGGAATTCTTCCGCCACGGTTGATGAAATCATCACAGGAAAATTTATTTACCGGCATGATCGGTGCATAACCGAACAGTCCACCGAATTCCACCTGTTCGCCAACGCCTTTTCCAATGACCGGGATCAGACGGCAGGCTGTTGTTTTCTGATTGATCATACCGAGCGCCATCTCATCTGCGATCATACCGGAGATCGTAGTTGCCTTTGTATCACCCGGAATTGCGATCATGTCAAGACCAACGGAGCATACGCAGGTCATCGCCTCTAATTTTTCCAGAGTGATGGCACCAGCCTGAACTGCATTGATCATTCCCTGGTCTTCACTGACCGGAATGAATGCACCACTCAGACCACCGACATAAGAGGATGCCATGACGCCACCTTTTTTCACCTGGTCATTTAACAGTGCCAAAGCTGCTGTCGTTCCCGGTGCTCCTGCATACTCTAAGCCGATCTCGCAGAGAATGTCTGCCACACTGTCACCGATTGCCGGTGTTGGTGCCAGAGACAGATCGACGATACCAAATGGAATATTTAAAAGTCTTGATGCCTCCTGTGCGACAAGCTGTCCGACACGTGTTACTTTAAACGCTGTCTTTTTGATCGTCTCGCAGAGCACTTCAAAATTCTCGCCACGCACTTTTTCAAGAGCTGTCTTAACAACACCTGGTCCACTGACTCCGACATTGATGATCGCATCCGCCTCTGTCACACCGTGGAAAGCTCCTGCCATAAACGGATTATCATCCGGCGCATTGCAGAACACTACAAGCTTCATACAGTCCACGGAATCACGGTCTTTCGACTGTTCCGCCACCTCTAATAAAATCTCACCCATTAATTTGACTGCGTCCATGTTGATACCTGTCTTTGTAGACGCAAGATTGACCGAACTGCACACACGGTTCGTTCTGCCAAGTGCTATCGGAATAGACCGGATCAGCATCTCGTCTGCTGTTGTCATTCCCTTGGAAACCAGTGCAGAATATCCGCCGATCAGGTTTGCTCCCACTTTTTCAGCGGCGCGGTCTAAAGTGTCGGCGATCGTTGCAAAATCTTCCGGTGTCTTACATGCAGAACCACCTACCAATGCGATCGGTGTCACGGAAATCCGTTTGTTCACGATCGGAATTCCAAATTCATGCTCGATTTTCTCGCCCACTGCGGCAAGATCTTTTGCAACAGTTGTGATGCGGTTATAAATATTTTCATTTAATTTATCCAGATTGGAATCAATACACTCTAAGAGACTGATACCAATGGTAATGGTACGGACATCAAGATTTTCCTGTTCGACCATTTTATTTGTCTCATTTACCTCAAAGAAATTAATCATTTACTGCTTTCCTCCCTAGATTCTGTGCATCATATCGAAGATCTCTGCTTTCTGGCACTTGATCGATACGCCGATCTCCTCGCCCAATACGTCCAGATCTTTCTGGCAGTCTGCAAAAGCTTTTGCAGCCTTTGTCATGTCAACGATCATCATCATATTGAAGTATCCAGATACGATGGTCTGGGAAATATCTAAAACATTTACTCCATTTTCTGACAGATAAGTACAGACTTTTGCAATGATACCTACTGTATCTTTTCCTACTACTGTAATAATGGTTTTATTTGCATTATGTTCCATGGTTCATGCCTCCTCACTGTATTCTGCCCGGTTCCGTCAGATTTTTCTCACGTTACCAAGATAAATTTTAATTATGTTCCATATTAGCATACTCTTTTTATTATTTCCACTACTTAAGCTCTTTTTATTTATTAAATCATCTAATAAATGTTATTAGAATACTATTTTTTGCGATACTTCGTCACGCTTCGCCACAAACATTGGGAAATCATCGCCCTTATAAGGGTTATCTCCCAGCTCCACTTCCAGACGCACCGTCTCATAGGCAAGCTCCGGATAATTATTTTCTTTGCTCAGATGTCCTAACACGATATGTTTCAAATGATCGTGGAGCACTTTTCCTAACAATTGTCCACTCCGCTCGTTCGACAAATGTCCTTTATCCCCAAGGATACGCTGTTTCAGAGGATATGGATATGCTCCTGCCTGAAGCATGCGCACGTCATGGTTGGCTTCTAAGAGCAGCACGTCCACATTCTGCAGCTTCTCCACAATATGGTCGTCATAGGTTCCAAGGTCTGTCATGACTGCCACGTTCTTTTCCTGCTGTCTGATCTTGTAGGCAACCGGATCTGCCGCATCATGGGAGATGGACACCGGTTCGATCGTAAGATCACCGATTGTAAACTCCCTTTCCGACTCGATCACCTGAAAAAGTGCCTCGTCTATTTTTCCAACGGTTTTTGTATGTAAAATAGCATCAACGGTTTCCCCTGTTGCATACATCGGAATGCCATATCTTCTTGCAATCACTCCGAGTCCTGCGATATGGTCGATATGCTCATGTGTGATGAGGATTCCCTGCATATCTGCAGTCTTTAGATCAATACTGTTTAAACCGTTCTCAATCCTTTTTCCACTGATTCCCGCATCGATCAGCACATGACAGTCATCTGAGCCGACACAGATACAATTTCCGCTGCTTCCGCTTGCAATACTGCATAATTCCATAAATCTATTTCTCTTTCCAAGCCAGTTCGATCACATCACCATCTTTTAATTCTGCGGTGTACTGTGCATTCTGGCCATTTAATTTTGTAATGATCGCTCTTCCTGCAGAGGCAGAAAGGTCAAATTCGTAAAATTCAAAGAGATCCACAAACATATAGGACTCTCTTCCTGTCAGCGTGACCGGTGTGCCATTGATGATAACTTCCACAGAATGCGTTTCCTTCTCTTTGGCTTCCTCCGAAGTTTCGTTATCTGCCGGACTTTCCTCCGCCGTCTGCGTTTCTTCATCCGTTGTCACAGATGCATCATCCGCTGGTACGCTGTCTTCTGTCTCACCTGCCGTTCCGCTGTCTGAAACATTCTCCTCCGGTGCCTCTGCCGTATCTGCTGTTTCTTCAATGCCTTCAGCGGCCATCTCCTCTATTGTATCAGACACATGTGTGCGGAAGGACAGGATCGTCCACTCAATATTAAAGTTCTCATAGACAAAATAATTCAGGTCGACCACCCGGTTATTCACAATGATCTCTTTTTCCGTGTCGATCTCCACATCCATAAATTCTGCGATCTGCTCGACGGTATAATAAGCCCTCGTCTCAATTTCGTCTCCCTCTTTGATCAGGTAAGAGGCTGGTTCTAATTTACCATTTACCTCAACAAAACGCGGGCATACGATTTTCCTGCCGTTGACAATAAATGTTATGGTGGATGTATGGTACTCCTCTAACTGCTCGATGGTGATCATGGCATCCGCTCCCGCAGTGGATGGGCAGATCTCGATCTCTGAATTCGGTTCTAACTTAGTATTGATGCCTGCCGGTTTTCCATTCATAGTGATCACAGCAGATTCCCCTGGCAGACCCCTCTCCACTTTTGCCACACCATTGACGGTATAGTTCACTTCTTTTCCACGTTTTGGAAACAGATCTTCATTGGCTACTCCCGCCTGTAATGCGGCATCCATGATCAGAAGCTTATTGTTGTCATACATCTTAATCCGTTCGCCGTTCAAATGTACCATGATAAAACTGTTTTTCTGGTCATAATAATTCAGACAGATACCGATCGGAGTTACGATGAGCGGATCTTTTTCGATATCCGGCTGTTCAAAGGTTACTTCCTGCAGTACTTCCTCACCGCGGAGAGCAACACGCTCCTGTGGAAGTCCAAGTTTATCTGCCAGCATCTCGGTGTAACCGTGGATTTTTCCGCCTCCACCAACGACAAATGTAGCACTGACAGTCTGTCCGCCATTTAACTCTTTGATTTTCTCCGCCACTGCGGTCGTCATTTTATCTGTTACAGGCTCTATGAGTTCCCATACTTCCTTCGCAGGAATGGAGTGCTCGATCATCATGATATCTTTGTATGTGATCATTTCCCCGGTCGTACTTGCAAGCTTGATACGCTCTGCGGTCTGGAAATCGACCAGATAATGCTGTACGATCAGTTCTGTCAGTTCATCTCCGGCGAGTGGAATCATGCCATAGGCAATGATACTTCCATCTTTCGTGACGGAAATATCCGATGTTCCGGCTCCGACATCGACTAACGCGATATTCAGCATACGGAACGATTCCGGGATGGCAACGTCAATCGCTGCAATAGGCTCCAATGTCATATTGGCAACTTCAAGACCTGCCTGCGCCACTGCAGAATACAGTCCGTCCACAACATCCTCCGGCAAAAATGTCACGATGATATCCTCACTGATGACCTCTGCCTTATGTCCTTCGATGTTGGAATAAACCTCCTCATTCAGATAGTATTTCACAACAGAATATCCCACGCAGTAAAACTTGTATCTTGTGTCATTTTTCTCTTTTAATAGGGACTGTGCCTTTTCAATTCCAAGCAGATCCAGTGTATGGATATCTTCCTTCGTAACAACGGTCTCTTCCGGATATTCATATTCTACATTTGTCGTTACTGTTTTTAACACACGACCGGCTGCTGCGATACATACTTCTGTCAGCGGACATTCAATCTGTTTCTCCAATTCCTCTTTTACCGTCCGGATCACTTTGCCCACACGGCCAATGTCATGAATCTGTCCATCGATCATCGCCCTTGTCTCATGCTGCATGACATACTGTGCCACAACGATAAATTCATTTCCTTCCTTATATCCAACCGTACCTACTACATTTCGTGTTCCAATGTCCAGTCCAAATACATATGGCTGTTCGAATGTCTGTGTTTCATTCATCTGTAGTGTCCTCTCACTTACCTTTTCTTTGTAATTCCCTGATCCGTTCCAATTGTCTGCAAAATCCATCAGATAGCGCACACTGCCGCATCAATCTGTCTCTGCATTTCCTCTAACCCTTCATTGTTGTCGATCACAACACTGCAATGTTTCCGGTACTCTGCTTCCTTCAACTGACTCGAAAAAATCTGCTGTACCTTCTCTCTGGAATACCCACGGGATTCCATCAGTCTTGCCTCGCGGATTTCCTCTCTGGTATAAATATACCAGAGTTCATCACAAATTTCATCATAATGTTCTTCAATTAAAAGTGCCGCTTCCAAAACAAGCAGTGCAAGCGTTCCTTCCTGTCTCTCTCTTTTCGCTTCTGCTATCACATATGCTTTCACTGCCGGATGTACGATTCCATTCATCCCGGCACGCTTGTTCTCGTCTGAAAAGATCACCTTCGCCAGTTTTATCCGGTCAAAATGTCCATCTTCCTTATAAATATCATGCTCCGGAAAAGCCTGTCTGATCTGCTCATAACAGTCCGTTCCCGGTTCCATAAGTTCATGTGCAATCTCATCCGCCAGCATGACACGCACACCAGGTTTCGTTGCCAGATAATCTAAAACTGCTGATTTTCCGGCTCCTACACCACCTGTGATCCCTATAAATTTCATATTTTCCGTCCACCTTTATCTTCTTTCGTACTGTCCATTTCTGACACAAAGCTATTTTGCCTCGTACCAGTTCTTTCCGGTGTGAAGGTCAATTGCCAGAGCCACCTTCAGATCTGCTGCATGCTGCATACCTTCTGTCAGTATCTCTTTTACTCTGTCGATCTCATCCTCTGCTGTCTCGATCAAAAGTTCATCGTGCACCGTGATGATCAGTCTTGACTTTAAATGTTCCTCCAACAGTCTGTCATGCACACGTATCATAGCGATCTTGATAATGTCTGCGGCAGTTCCCTGAATTGGCGCATTCATTGCCACACGCTCTCCAAAAGAACGCTGCATAAAGTTACTGCTGGAAAGTTCCGGAACCGGACGCCTTCTTCCAAACATGGTTGTCACGTATCCGTTCTTTTTGGCATCCTCCACAAGTCCGTCTAAAAATGTCTTGATCTTTGGATATGTTTCAAAATACCGTTCGATATACTCTGCTGCCTCTTTTTTACTGATACTTAAATCCTGGCTTAATCCAAAGGAACTGATTCCATATACGATTCCAAAGTTTACCGCTTTGGCATTTCTTCGCTGTAAATCTGTCACCTCATCAAATGGAATGTGGAATACCTGTGATGCAGTGATTCTGTGGATATCCTGTGCCTCTCTGTACGCCTCGATCAGTTTTTCATCCCCGGACATGTGCGCTAACACACGAAGCTCGATCTGCGAATAATCGGCGTCCATGAACACACATCCCTTTGCCGGTAAAAATGCTTTTCGTATCAATCTGCCAAGTTCAATCCTCATCGGGATATTCTGGAGATTCGGCTCTGTACTGCTCAGCCTTCCGGTAACCGTGATCGTCTGGTTAAAGGAAGTATGGATTCTTCCATCCTCCTTAATATAATTGGCAAGTCCATCTGCATAAGTGGATTTTAACTTGGTAAGCTGGCGGTATTCCAAAATATCTGCAACAATTGGATACTCTGGTGCAAGTTTGTCTAACACATCTGCGGCTGTCGAATATCCGGTCTTTGTCTTCTTTCCGTAAGGCATTTCCAGTTTTTCAAACAGGATCACGCCTAACTGTTTTGGAGAATTGATATTAAATTCTTCCCCTGCTTCCTTATAAATCCGGGTTTCCAACTCTGCAATCCGGACTGCAAGTTTCTCCCCGTACTCTTTCAGATTGGCTGCATCAATGGCAATTCCTGTGTGTTCCATGTCTGCAAGCGTAAACACTAACGGCATCTCAATAGTTTCATAGAGATGTTCCATTCCGGCCGCTTTCAGATCTTCCATCATTGCCTTTTTGCTGGCAAATGCAGTGTATGCCATAAAGCAGACTGTCTTTAAAAATTCTTCCGGTTTCTCATCCATTGCCAAATCATAGCTTAACTTTCCAAGCAGATCCACTCTCGATGGGATCATCAGGCTGCAGTAATCCTTTGCGATGTCTTCATACGGATATTCATTTTTTAACGGATTCAGCAGATATGCTGCGATGACGTTGTCAAAAATGTTTTTCTGGTTCAGACATCCGTTCTCTCTCTGCTCGATCATATGGAGCAGTCCTAGCTGCGGTTTTAAATCCAGTGTCATATATCCTGCCGCCGCAGAATGTGTGAGAAAGTCTAATAACACACCGCTTGTCAGTTCTTCGCCTGCCCTGAAAAAATAGGTATCCTCCTCCCCAAAGCAGACTGCCATTCCAAGGAACTCCTTCGTCTGTGGTGTTGCAAAAAGATTCATCTGCCCACCAGCATCCATGTTCGCATCCTTTTTTTCCTCCATCGGAATGATCTGAAATGCACATTCTATGCCTTTGATCTTTGCAAAAATCTTTTCGGCTTCCTTCTTCTCTGTCACAAGCTTAAAATGTTCTTCCGCCTGATTCTTTGGTGCATCCACCTCAAATCTGCCAAGCATATTCTTAAACTCCAGACGTTTGCACAAAAGATATGCTTCCTCTGTATACAGATCTTTGATCTGCTCTAATCTTGCACTCTGCAGATCATAGTCAATATCTGCATGGATCTCGATTGTCGCTAATGTCTTACTCATCTGTGCAAGCTCATAATTTTCCTTTAAATTCTTGCTTGCCCGCGGTGGTTTGATCTCATCCACATGCGCATAACAGTTTTCAATGCTGCCGTACTGCGCAATGAGAGCTGTTGCTGTCTTTTCTCCGATTCCCGGAACACCCGGGATATTATCCGAAGTATCGCCCATCAATGCTTTCACATCGATAAACTCGATCGGCGTCACATGATATTTGTCCAAAACTTCCTTCGTATTATAATCCTCGATCTCGGTTCCGGTGCGCTTTGTTTTCGGAATACGGATTTTAATATGATCAGTAGCAAGCTGCAATAAATCCCTGTCCCCTGACACAACGGATACTTCAAGTCCCTCTGCTTCGCTGCGTTTTGCAATGGTTCCCAAAATATCATCCGCCTCATAACCACCTTTTTCCACGATGGTCACACCCATGGCCTTTAACATTTCCTTCATCAGAGGCACCTGTTCGCGAAGTTCCTCCGCCATCGGCTTTCTGGTTCCCTTGTATTCTGCATACATCTTATGACGAAAAGTTGGCTGTGATACATCAAAGGCAACCGTCAGATAGTTTGGCTGTTCCTCCTCTAAAATCTTAAATAAAATATTTAAAAATCCATAGACCGCATTGGTATGAAGTCCCTCGGAATTCGTCAGATCCGGGATTCCGAAAAATGCCCGGTTTAAAATGCTGTGTCCATCGATCAGTACCAGCTTTTCACTCATAAACTTTGTGTCTCCTTCTTATTTTTTCACTGCTCATAAAAAAGCAGTAAAGGGGCTGCCGCATGCGGCAGTCCCATCCTGTGACAAATTAAATTGCGCGGGTATACTTCTTCAGCCATTCGTTCTCTTCCTCTGTCATGTAAGGAGAGAGCACTTCATATACCTTCTTATGATAATCATTTAACATCTGCTTCTCACGTGGGCTCATCTGCTCCGGATCGATTCCATCCAGATCGATCGGTGCGTAAGTGATGTTCTCAAATTCCATAAACTGACCATATTCATTCTTCTCTGCTTTGCGGCAGACCAGTTCATTCTCCGTGCGGATACCATACTTTCCTTCCAGATATACACCCGGTTCATCGGTTGTGATCATACCCTCTTCCAGCACACCGCTGTCATGGCGTTCCGGCACGATCTTCCAGCGGAAGCCGTTTGGTCCTTCATGCACGTTTAAGATATAACCGACGCCGTGTCCCGTACCGCATTTGTAGTCAATCCCCATATCCCACAGTGGACCACGTGCGAGAATATCCAGATTCAGACCACATGCACCATATAAAAACTTTGCATTGGCAAGCTTCATATTGGAACGGCATACTGCTGTGAAATGCTGTTTCATCTCATCACTGATCGTTCCTAACACAAAAGTTCTCGTGATATCGGTTGTTCCCTCATAATAATGTCCGCCGGAGTCTACCAGTAAAAAGCCTTCCGGTTTTAATTCGGTATTGGATTCCGGTGTTGCAGAATAGTGCATCATCGCTGCATTTGCACCGTAGGCACTGATGGTCGTAAAGCTTAAATCAATAAAGTTCTCCTGCTCTCTTCTTCTTGCCTCCAGATAATCGGACGCAGAAATCTCTGTCATTGGGATTTTGCCGATATTTGTTTTCAGCCAGTACATGAACTTTGTCACTGCCACACCGTCTTTGACATGTGCAAGGCGGGTGTTATCCACCTCAACCGGATTCTTGACTGCCTTCATCAACTCGGTAGGGTTTGGTTTATTTATAACCTGAATGTTCTTATTTAATTCACTGCAGATACGATAATTGACACTGCTCTTGTTCATCAGAACCACGGCACTCTCCGGAATGGTCGGAACATAAGTGTAAATATCATCGTATGGTCTTGTCTCGATATGATTTTCCTTCAGATAAGCGCGGATGGTATCATCCACCACTTCTTCCTGTAAAAACCAGATACACTGATCCCTGGTCAGAACAAGATAGGACAATACTACCGGAACGCTCTGGATATCACCGCCACGGATATTCAAAAGCCATGCTATATCGCAAAGGCTCGTAAGAATGTGGACATCTGCACCTTCCTCTGCCATCTTTGCACGCACATCTTTGATCTTCTCTGCAGTGCTCTTTCCGGAATATTTTTCTTCCAGTATAAATAATGGAGCTTTGGATAACTCCGGTCTGTCTGTCCAGATCAGATTGATCAGATCTTCCCCTACAAAAAGAGAACCTTTCTTTTCCTCTGCGATTGCCACAAACTTTTCACCCCAGGCACCGTTTACGGTTCTTCCGTCAAAACCGATGCAGCCGCCCTGTGGCAGTTTGTCTTTTACAAATTCTTCTACGGCAGGCACACCTTCCTCTGCCATGCGGTATAATGTGACGGTGCTTCCTTCTAACTGTTTCTCAGCCTGCACAAAATAGCGGCCGTCTGTCCAAAGTCCTGCCTCTTTTAACGTGATTACTGCCGTTCCTGCGGAACCGGTAAATCCTGTAATAAACTTTCTTGCCTTAAAATGCTCCCCAACATACTCTGACTCATGAAAATCAGCGGTTGGTACTACATAAATATCAATACTTCTGCGTTTCATCTCTTCGCGAAGCGCAGTTAATCTCTCTGGTATCATTTTTCTTCCTCTCTCTATGTCTCATTTATGCCTGTATGGCATATTATCAGTTACTGTTCACTCGTATCTCGTTCCAGTAACGATTATCACTCTTAATTCTCATCCGTGAACTCAAAAAACTTCGTGTCGATCTCCGGATAAGACCTCTTTAAGGAAATCGGTCTGCCGGAACGGTTCAAAAAGCAATGTGAACTCTTTGCCGTTGTGCGCAGCTCCCCAGTCTCTTTGTCTGTCATCCGGTATTCCACATCCATCTTGATTCCGTTATACTTTGTGATCTTCGTCTCGATCACCACCGTGTCATCAAAATGAACCATACTGTGGTACTCACAGGACACCGACAATACCGGACTGATGATCTCCATCTCTTCCATCTGCTTATAACTAAGTCCGATCTGTTCCATCAGATCCATCCTTGCCTCTTCCATCCATTTAATATAGTTGGAATGATGGATAATTCCCATCTGGTCTGTCTCATAATACTTTGCGTGATGCTCATAAGGGCGGATCCTGATCGCGCTCTCATCTTCCCCATAAATCCGTATCTCTTTTCCAGCCATGATCTGTCACTACCTTTCTATTTATCTTCAATAGCTGCCTGTGACTATCTTATCACTGCGGTAGTTTTATTTCAATGCCACTCTCTAAAATATTCCTGATAATCTTCTTCATCTGCAAAAAGCATGTACGTTCCGTCCACATATCCCATATAGCCTGCTTCGATCACATATCCCTTCATAAAAAAACACTCCTTTCAACCTTTTTACGTTCTCTCAAGTTGAAAAGAGTGTATCTTATTTACTGTCCAATAAACCGTACTTTTATGGTGTCTTAGAAAAAATTTTATTTGTTATTGGCTTTTTCCTGAAATTTTTCATTGTCGATCACGAATCGTTCATGCGTTCCCTCACCGATCCTGCCACGCTCGTCAAACGCTTCCACTTTAAACACCAGTCTCTTGCGGTCGATCTCTACCAGTTCACTCTTGGCAGTCACTTCCATTCCAAGCGGTGTTGCTGAGATATGGGATACGTTCATCAACGTTCCGACTGTTCCTTTTCCCTCCTCCAGTTCTGCTGCAACACTCTTGTAGGCAGCCTGCTCCATCAATGCGATCATGGAAGGTGTTGCATATACCTTCAGTTCACCGCTTTTCATTGCCTGTGCTGAATTGCTCTCTGATACTACCTCTTTTGCTTCTCCTCTGATACCTGTCTCTAACATCTGTTACCTCTTTCCTGTCTCTTAATCACTTTCTTCTATATTAGTTCTGTAAAGATAAACTTATTTTAACACAGGCTTTCCGATACAACAATATTCTTTTCCTGTTTTCCCCTCCAAAAGGCAGAGAGCAGGAAAAGGATCAGACAGCCAAGACTTATCATGGCGCCAGTCTTCAGTCCGGGTGTTGTATAAATAAGTTCTATGTCATGTTTTCCATCCGTCAACGGCACACTGATAAACGCCTCAGCAAATGTCTCCGGCTCTGTCTCTTTTCCATCTACATACACCGTCCAGCCATCTTCCCTTGCAATCGAAAATACGAGATTCCCCGCTTTTTCCACATCGATCGTACCTGTGATCTTCCGGTCTGAAAACGAGGTGAGTTCCATTGTCTGGCTGTTTAACGTCTCATATGCGGTATCCAGTGCATCCATATTCAACTGATAGGCAGTAATATCCACACGCTCGTTATTGGAATTTTTAATCCGGATCACATCTCCGGATTTTGCATACCCCAGATCTAAAATATATCCGTGGGACGCCTTCGTAAAGGACTTCGTTCTTCCATCACTGACCTCTTCCTCAAGGGTGTCGGATGTCACAGAACTGTATGCTGCAAAATAATATCCGTCCTCCGTCACCTGAATCGTAGACACGCCGACTTCCGATTCCGCTGGAACTACTGAGAGCATCTCTTCCTGTGCCCCCAACAGTTCCGCAAGTTCATTCTGGTTGGAGACACCGCCGCCATTTTTATAGTCCCAGCGTTCTGCCACCTCATCGTCTACCATAAATCCCAGTGGAAGGGAATATTTATTTTCATATAAATACGTGTTCCCGGATGACGCCACAAGGGTACGCAGCGGGCTTTCCTCCATTGCATTGTCCGCGATCACATATTTTAAGGAAAGCATGGAAGAGATCAAAGGCGACGCGCCGTTGATACAATAAAAATTCTTTCCACCTTCCATTCCAAGATCCTGATAAATATGACTGACATTGATGTTCATCAGCGAAGAAAACTGTGTTGCAGAGTAATAGCCGGACAACGCCGCATCATTTTTCGTTTTCCGCTCCATCTCCTCCGTCCGGTAAAAATACACCGCGCTGTTTTCACTTTCCTTTTTCTTCGCCTGCTCTAAAACGTTTTCATAATCCTTCCAGTCTTTCACATAAGAAGTTCTGCTCACCGTATCCAGACCTGTCATATCAAAGTTGATCGTCAACTCTGTAATCACTACAATTGACGTAATCAAAAAAACATAATCTCTGACTTTTGCAGTTCCTCCATACCACACCAGAAGCAGCACCGCGTACACAACGATAAACACTGCCGTCGTAAAGAAACTGTCGCTTCCGATCAGTTCGCTGTCAGACCAGCGGTACGCTGCATACAGGAATGCCCCATCCAAGACCAGTGCCACAAGCACGTGATACCAGCGGTTTTCTTTCAGATGCAAAAATGTCTCAAAACACAATACTAACAATAAAAAACTGTATAAAAAGCTCTGTCTGCCCGGCAGCGAATCCGGGAAATGTAATCCATGCCAGATAAAATCCAGCATATTATTGGCAAAGCTTAATGCCATAAACGCAAGCAGTAATACGCGCGGCAGTTTCTTTTTCCAGCTGATCCCGCGGTTCGTCAGATATAACAGGATCAAAAACAATGTAAACACGCCAGTATAAATGTTTGGCCAGTGGTCACGTCCTGTATACGTTTCTACAAAAATACATTGCCTTCCCAGTTCTGCGATCAGATTAAAATACCATTCCACCGCACTTGGAAAAGAAATCCCCTGCGAGCCGCTCTCCCCTAAAATAATCGCTTCCGGGATCAGCAACACTGCACCTGTTCCACCCGCCAGAAGGGAATACCATGCAAACCGTACACATGCCCCGATTTTTCCTTCCCTCTGCTCCAATAAAAGGATCAGAAAATAGAGCACAAGAAAAATGCAGATCATAATCGAAATGTAATAATTGGACAAAATGGCTATGGCCAGTGTCACATAATACAATGCAGCCTTTTTCTCTTTTACAAGCTGTTCCACACCGAGGATAATGAGCGGCGCAAGCACCAGACAATCTGTCCACATCACATTCCAGGCATAAGCTGCCATAAACGCAGACAGTGCATACGCCGTTCCAAATACCGCGATTGCCGGGTGATTTGTGTGAAAGTGCTTTTTCAGATAATATGCAAATGTCAGTCCACAGAGCGAGATACGAAGAATCATAAGGATTGACATGAATTCAATCACGTATCCCTTCGGGCACAGCAAAATAAACCAGTTCAAAGGGCTTGCCAGATAATAGGCAAACAGTGACACAAAATCCGCACCAAGCCCGATCGTCCACGAGTACATGAGGCTTTCGCCGCTTCTTAATTTATCCACAAACTCTGTAAAAAAAGGACAATATTGATGATACATATCCACCTGTAACAGACAACGCTCCCCAAATGGATACACTTCATGATCGATACAAATGATCACCGAGATCAGAAGTGGTATCAGAAAGGCGGCAAGCAGTGGCAGCCATTTACACCACTTTTTCGATTTTGTCTCATTGATTTGTGTCTGATTCATTCTTACAAACTCCTGTTTTCTTTCCTTCATTTCTTTCCTGATGAGCGATCTGTCTGCACACTCACTCTTTTTTCCAGTCAAATAGCTGATAATACTGCAGACTCTGGTAATCTTTCAGTTCCTGTTTTAAGCTGGATGAATTTGTATCCAGACCATCTTTCGTGAGCACACGCATTGCAGAGATAATTGGATAATTCTGTTGTAATTCCAACAGATAAGAACCATATGCTTTCTCAGAAATTCCTGCATAGTGTAATACGTCCGCCGCAAGATAATTTGCACTTGTATCTTTTCCGCTCTCTGCATCAATGTCATAATTCGCCCAGATCACATATGGCACTTCATACCGCAGTTTCAACTGATCCTCTGTCAGTGTCTTTGTCGTCATACCATTCAGATTCAAAATCGGCGCTGCCACCGTGTCATTTGGCTGATGATCCCCAAAGAATACTACAATTGTCTTTTCGTCTGCCTCCTCAAAATAGGAAATCAGTTTTTCCAGTGCCTGATCCGAAAGTCTGACAAGCGATAAATACTGGCTCAAAGGTGTACTTTCCACACCCTCCACTGTGATATCCGGGGTAAAATTATCATAAGTATCCGAGTATCCACCGTGATTTTGCATCGTCACATTGAAAACGAATAAAGGTGTTCCCTCTTCTTTTTTCTCATATAATTCAATGATCTTATCCACACAGCTATTATCACTGACGTACTTGCGCACATAACCTGCTCCCCAGTACTGGTCTTTAAAAATACTCTCTGAAAAGCCAAGCAATGGATATACCTTATCCCTGTCCCAGCCATCTGCATAATAAGGATGGGTTGCCACCGTCTCATAACCCAAAGATGCCAGATACGCCGGAAGCGCCGGAAGTTCTTTCGTGATGTACTGCTGATACGGAATACTTCCCTGTGGCAGAAACGCCATACTGTTTCCCGTCAGGAACTCAAACTCTGTATTTGCGGTATTTCCTCCGCACACAGACACATTCAGATAACCTGTCACCGTATTTTCCGCCCCGTTCTGTAAACTGTGCAGATACGGCATATAATCTTCATTTGTTGTAAAATCTCCCAGCACATTCAGATCCGAAAAAGACTCATTCATCACAACAATGATATTGGGCAGTTCCTCTTTCTTTTCACTGCTGTCTGTGTCATCTTCCTGCCCTGCATAACTTTCCAGCAGCGCCTGCTCTTTTACAGCGTCATAACCTGCCGGTTTTTCTACAGTCATATATGCGAGATCCATTGCAAACGTCACTGCCACTCCATTTACCTGCGTCATAAATGCCGGAGTAAATAAAAATGGATACAATCTGTGTCCGGTCTGAAAATCTTCATCCTGTAGCAGATTGACAAACAAGACCAGCACGATACAGCATACGCCCGCCGGGATCAGACGCTTCCATAATTGAAACTTCGGTATTCCGGTTTTTACAAACTGCAGTAAAACGATCATTCCAAGAAACACAAGCGTCACCACAACCATTCTCGTGTCCGGTTTAAAATCATAATTGGACGCCACACTTGCCGCCGTCTTCCAGGAAAAAATATCCCATGGCACGATCGGATTGGTCCGGAAACGGACCACATAAGCATTTGCGATTCCATAAATCATCGCGGTTACCAGCTCGATCCGAAGCCCGCACCGTATCTTTCCGGTCACACTGACAAAAATCCACGCCAAAAGCTCAAAGAGCAAAATATTGAAAAACTGCGCCCATGGTCTTACCTCCTCGAATGGATTGTGTGTGTAGGCTTCCATGAGGTAAAATGCGATCACCGGGAATACGATCAGTGTAACGATTGCTGCAATGAGCTGTATCTGTTTTTTATATTTCATCTGTTTCATTTTATTACTTCCAACTTTTCTAATTCATCTTCTGCCACGAAATTCTGCAAAAAAAATGTGCCAAAATGTTTTTCCGTGACCACAACACGGTACATTTTAGCACATCTCTTTTTCAATTGAAATCCATTCGCAGATTTTTCACATTTTTATAAGAATTCAGTGACAGATTTTTCCCTTTTACATCATTCCATCCGAATTGAAGTTTCCGGAAGAACCTCTGCTTAAATTCAGATAAAAATGAGCCGTTGCCATATGGGTATATGGATTTAAGAATAGATCTCCGATTCCAAATGTACATGCACTTAAAATCATCCAGCCGATAAAACTGAAATCCAGACAAAACAGCGACCATTTATTGCCATCCATCATCTGTTTGGATGCCTCAATCGCCTCCATGATCCCCATTTCCGGATGTTCTGCCATGATGTATGGTGCCATTGCATAACGATAGGTAGCGATGAGTCCCGGTATGATAAATAACATCGTCCATAAGAAAATAAAAATAGAAGTTACAATACGAAGCCCGAGTGCCTTTCCGAAATACTGGAAATAAGCAAACTCATCCTTAATGTCCGCATTCTCGCCCAATGCACGTTTGGAAAAATAAGCACACATACCAAGTTCCACTACACCACCGATCACAAACTGTGCCAGTGCATAAATGCTTAAAATGCTCATCATGACAGCCAGGATTCCGAGCATTTCTGCCGGAAGCTGATTCAGGCTCATATTTATCCCAAAAATCTGTACGCTCATTCCCTCCCCATATTGATAATTTGCGGTAACAGGTATAACGGACTGGATTCCTCCAAGCAATGCTCCTACAAAACAAACAAGAACTGCCATTCCCCAGTTTCCACTCAAAGATGCTCTTGCACGCTCACGGTAATCTGCTGCTCTCAACATAATCTCTCTCCTTTTTCTCCTAAAAATCAGTTCATTATCCATAATAAGTCTTTTTCTCCAAAAATAAAAGCCCTATTGCTTTATTTATAAAAATATTATATTGTGTTTTCATCACTTAAACATGCTTCGCTGCTTATACCTCATGGGCATGCGAACGGAAACAGAGAAAGGTAAGGTATTGTTATGGATGAATTTTTTGATCAGTTTTTTCCTACTGAATTTTTGATAGAATATTTAGAAAACGGTCCCGAAGAAAACATGGATCGTTTTCAGACTTATGTTGTGTATCGTTTTCTCACTTTTGCGGCAAAGGAAAATCCGGCTGTTATAACAGAATTAAGGGATACGTTAGAGTGTCCGCTCTCTATGGACAATCTCTCTGATATTTACCGTTTTCTGGATCAGGATTTTTATTTTTCTCCTTCTTTTTCCGAGAATTCTTTTGATCCGGTTCTTTTATGCTACGCCATCGCCATCATTGACGACAAATCCGGTTTTGGTCTTGCGATCTTAAACCGCATTTTCAAAGAGGCATGCCCTGAGATTTCTTCCGTGGATTTTTCAAATGTGGATGTGGATCTGGAACTTTTATTGCAGACAGAAGTACAGTTTTATGCTGCCCTTGCCATCTGTTCTATCCACTATAGTACACTGATCGCATTGCTTCCAAAATTTGCGGCCGCCTATATGGAAGATCTGCATTTTACGTGCGAAGATTTTATTCTCTACGATTTTATGGATGAATATTTTGAAACAAAGAACTGTTCTGCCAACCCTGCTTTTCAGGAAATGACCGATACTCTGGTGCTGGCAACCCTGCAATCTTTTGATACGGATCTTGAAAACTTTACGTTAGATGGTTTATTCCAGTTAAAACACCCTGCCGGACGTTTTGCAGCCATTTACCGCAGCGGCGCGATCGATATGAAAGATCTCCCGGTTCCGGCTGACGCTGCTGTTCTGATGAAGCATATCCTCTCCTATGCAGCCGCTTATGAGCTTCGCAACAACCTCTACGATTACCATCTCGATGAGGACAAGACGATCACGCTCACCAACTGGAAAGAAAACCTGAAATGGCATTATGTACAATACACCAATGTATACAATCTCGCCCTTTCCTCTTTTGTAGCTGCGTGCTACTCCAGAAAGCTGCTCCAAAAACAGTTTGAGGAAAACCTGCGTGAGCTGAATTATTAATGGAAAGTCCCCGGTTTCCTGAATCACTCTGGAAACCAGGGACTTTTCATTAATAATTGCTTACGACAAGACGCTTTTTGAAGTGGATATCCATCTGGTCGATGGCGGTTCTTGCCTGACTGTAACGATTACGATTGGTGTTGATCACACAGATCTGACTTGCACCATGAAATTTCCTGCGAAGAAAAAAAGGAATATTGATCCAGCTCTTGGTAAACGGAATATGATTCTCCATCAGAACATGGATCGTCTGCTCACTGGTCTTCTCATTCGTTGTTCTGCATAATTCGATATCTCTGTCAATGTCTCTGCCATTTCCTAATGTCACACTTCTGCCCATAACATAAAACTCCTTCTTCACTTAATCCTGATCTGTACCTGTTTTCCAAGACTTCCTGCCACCTTGATCAGGAAATCAAGGCTTGGATTATATTTGCCGCTCTCAAATCTGGAAATATTAGACTTTTTCGTTCCCACACGTTCCGCTAACACTTCCTGTGTCATATCCTGCGCTTTTCTTGCATCCTTCAACTGCTGGACCACTTCATACCGAGGGGTAAGCTGTTGACCTGCAAGATGTTTTTTTTCTCCCTGAGCCAAACTGACGCCCTCCTGCATTCGCTCTTTCTTATTTGTAGTAAACGATTCTGTGCTCATTCGTTCATTGTTTTTATAGCTGCAATTCTTTTTTCACATGTTAATAAGTTATCATATATGATAACTTTCGTCAACAAAAAAGCCTGAAAATCATTATTTTTCATAATACGTTTTTCATTTCTAAAATACGGATAAAATAATGGATAAAATAATTCTTGCAGGAATCAAAAAATTTCTTGCAATCTGTCTTTGAGTATGATAAGATATTTCTTGCTTGAGCGATTTTGTTCAAGAAGTTTATAAGACGCAGGAGTGGCGGAATGGCAGACGCATCAGACTCAAAATCTGACGCTGGCAACAGTGTGTGGGTTCAAGTCCCATCTCCTGCACTAACACAAAAGAGCCGTAAACATGCGATTTTCATTGAAAAATCAAAGGTTTACGGCTTTTTCTTCTTAATGACTGCTTCCACAGCAGCCACGTTTGTTTCTGCAACGTCTGCGATCTGATCTAATGTATAACCTTTTTTATGCATATTCAAAATGAATTTTTCTGTAGCTTTTTCTTCAATGCCTTGTACGTCATTTGGCGCTTATTCTATAAATTTCGTCCTTGATACTGTATTGTTACCACATAAACAGTTTTGTGTAACTCATCAATGCGGAAAATGACAACATAATTATCAATCAACAACTGTCGGTAGCCTTTTCCGGCATATCTACCTTCATTTCGTTCTTGGTGAGATTGTGGAAACGTATCTAAGTTCAAAACAGCTTTCTTAATTCGGTCAACTTGTCCTCTGGCATTTTGAGGAGACAATTTATCATCTGCTATATACTTGTAAATCCGATCTAATTCACTGATTGCTCTGGGGTTAACTTTTACCTTGTATTTATCCAAAATGTTTTTTCTCCAATTCTGCAAAAACTACTTCTGCATCAGCTGCTTCTGCACCGTTAGCAATTTCCTGCTCAGATTCAAAAATTGCTTGGTCAATGCGATTTGTGCTTGCAAATTTATCATAAAGTTCACTGCTCATTACAACCAAATCACTATATCCATTTTTGGTAATAAAAATAGGCTCCTGCTCCTTGTGTGCAATATTGGAAATCTCAGTTGTATTTCTTAAATCTTTAATAGGCATAATAATTGGCATGATTTTTCGCTCCTTTCTTCGGCACAATTATAGCATAATTATGTTTTGTATACAATAAAAATATACACTATATTAACAAATTTTGCTTTTCCTTCCATTTTATCATAAGCAACTTAATAGACTAATCATGTTCACATAGCCCTATTTCGTCTCCACTCATGATTTCTCCACCAACATAAACGAATTATGCTGCACTTCAAGGTAGACATCACCATACTTATTGTCATAAACATCAAGAACCTGTTTTTATTACAAATGATTATTTTCTTATTTTGTGTATGGTTTAAGTACCCCATCAAATATCCTATAATTTATGTCATCCTTCGGACTACAGTATACTGCGAACTCAATATTCTTAAACGCATACAAATATTCGTTCAAAACATTTTTGGATGCCTGTGCGACTACATTTGGATTATTCATGAAAGCCCCGCATCCAAACGCACCGAGAACAATCGTTTCAACTTTATTGTTCAAAGCCACATCCAGAATCCTCCGAAGCCGTTTTTTATGAATCGCCAGCAGCTCTTTATCTGTAATCTTGATCGCATCTTTTCCGTCTCCTGTATTAAAGGCATTGCTTGGTTTCTCTCTTAAGTTCGGAGCCGCACACGTGATAACATCAACGGTATACCAGTCCGCTTCATCCATCAGCTCCGGCTTTACGGTATCGCTCTTGAAAACCAAAACGTCTGGTGTGTAAATGATATCATCATTGTGGATTGGATTATGTTCTGCCCGGTGTGCCATGTAGAATCCACTCCACGCATCCGGAGCATTCAAGCACTTAAACAACCCGGAACATCTGCATAAGCACTCTTCCTGAGCATTTGCACCACGCTCCACTCCGCCACCCGGATTCGAAGCCGATGCAAAATTGTGTACTGCTGTTTTCGTATTCTTATATCTTGATGCTGCTTCAAAAGTTCTCTTTGCCGATACTGTGATCCGTGCTTTCTCTTTATATCGGTTCTTGTCTGACTCTACAATCGCATCCTCTTCCAAAATCAATTTCTGACCTTCTGCAGAGTTATGAACAGATTCCCGGATTCTGTCATTGTTTTTGCACAGGTTCATTGTGTCCTGAAATACATTGATATTCTCTGTTCTTCCCATTGTAAATCCTTCTTTCTACGATTTTATGAATTCTTTTCCTGAAATGCTTTATTGTTCCGCACCAATTCATTGAACGATACCGGAGTGTAATTGTTTATGCAGGCACCGGCATTTAAGGCACGCTCTCTCGTTTTCATAAACTCATACACCTCATCCCGTGCCCCATGGATGTGCCCATAAATCAGCCATGATCCATGACGGCTCTTATACCATTCTGCCAATGGATAATGACACAGGCAGATCTGCTTGTCTTCGGCTGTGACATGCTGCATTTTTTCAACGCTCTCAAGGTACTTTGCAGCGTTTTCGCAATCCAGTGTCGCCTTGTCATGGTTTCCGATAATCAAATGCTTATGACCCTTGAGTTGTCTTAAGTACCAGTCCGGTGTTCGTCCTGACCGGTAACAGAAGTCGCCCACGATATAAACATCATCATCTGCGGACACTCTTGAATTCCACAGCTGAATCAGGCAGTGATCCATCGTGTCGACATCTGAAAACGGTCGGTGCTCAAATAGTATTACATTTTTATGTCCGAAATGCAGATCGCTAATATATAAATTCATGATGCGCCTCCCTCAATTTATTTCTTACCGTCTTGTAATCTAAACCTTTGAATCAACTCTTCCTCAAATGCCAGCGATTCCGGTGTCTCCTGTACCGCTCTCTCATACTCAGGCTCAACTGGTTCATAAGGTCTCCCGGTTTCATCCATAACAAACCTCAGATTCTCACTCTTCATCATCATCGCTGCCTTCGTATTCGACCAGTTCTTCATAATCCTCTTTGCTTCCTACTCTGCGCAGATAATCTTTTCCGCCGTCTACAGCAACCGCTCCACACTTGCAGAACTTGAAATCATGCCTGCTGGTGCTCTCAATAATCTCTCCACATTTTTACACTTGATCCGATTTCTAACTATCTTTTTCATGATGTTGTCCTCGCTTTCTATCTTTATTGTTAATTATAATTGGATTTCCTGTCTGCCGCCACATGAAATTTTGACACCGTTTCCTTCGATATTTTCCAAAATGTCACCGTTTCCTTCGATATTTCGTATTTTGTCACCGTTTTCTTCGATAATCGCTCATCTGATTCGATAATTGCACATCTGTTTCGATAATCGCTTATCTGATTCGATAATTGCGGATTCCATTTTGATCACCAAAACATAATTTATCCTATTCAGCATCCATTGTGTATTAATGCTCTGATACTGCTTTGTGCATATACCAAGAGCATCCGCAACATCATCCTGAGACA
>ERZ1108170.490-NODE-490-length-31338-cov-4.507049_pt1 | contig 31338 bp, 24 predicted proteins | sample MGYA00403705_ERZ1108170 | MGnify/ENA primary metagenome ERZ1108170 (study PRJEB35170, sample SAMEA104062422) | human gut metagenome | biome: human gut; feature: human-associated habitat; material: faeces | place: Denmark | collected 2012-06-15 ...
TGTGTTAGGCACGCCGCCAGCGTTCATCCTGAGCCAGGATCAAACTCTCTAAAAATTGTATTAAGACGAAGTTTCCTTCGTTTTAACCGACTTTAGAGTCTGACGTGTCACTTTATTTTAACTGGAGTTGTGACTTCCAGCGATTTACCAAGAGTAAAAAACTCTCGAAATTTCAGGTTCGCACTACAACCTTGTTCATATCGAACAAAATTTTAAGCACATCGTTGTTTAATTTACAAGGTGCAATCTGCTGTTTTCAAGCATTTTTCAGAACTTTTCGAAGTTCTTAACTGCTTTTCAACAGCTTATTTATTATATCAGACTGTTTTTCATTTGTCAAGAACTTTTTCAAAACTTTTTTCGAAGTTTTTGAAGCAGATCTTTCAAAAATCAAACTTTTCTGACCGCCGTCTCTTTCGAAACAGCTTATTTATTATATCAAACCGAAATCCGTTTGTCAAGAACTTTTTTCGTTCTTTTCAAGCCGCTTTTCAGTTCGACCGCCGCGCCTCTCAGCGACAGCTTTAATAGAATACCACAGCAGTCCCCCTCCTGTCAACAAAAATTTTCAGGTTTTTTCATATTTCTTAAAACTTGTCGTTTTCTGTTTCCTCTGTTATAATAAGTATAGAACGCTGCGCACCAAACCGCAGCGTTGTCTATACTTACCATAATCATTCTAAAGAGGTGCTTCTCTTGCCGATAAAAATTCCCGACAGCCTGCCGGCGCGTGCGGTTCTCGAGAGCGAAAACATCTTCGTTATGACCGAACACCGCGCGACGACCCAGCGCATTCGTCCGCTCCGCATCGCCATTCTCAATCTGATGCCACTCAAGATCGTGACCGAGACGCAGATCCTGCGCTGCCTGTCCAACACGCCCATTCAGATCGAGGTCGACCTCATCCAGACCAAGACCTATCACTCCAAAAACACGCCCGAGGATCATCTTCTGACGTTCTACAAGACCTTTGACGACATTCGCGACCAGAAATACGACGGCTTTATCATCACCGGCGCACCGATCGAGCTGATGCCGTTCGAGGAGGTCGAGTACTGGGACGAGCTGGTTGAAATCATGGAATGGACGAAAACGCACGTTCATTCCACCCTGCACATCTGCTGGGGCGCGCAGGCCGGTCTTTATTACCATTACGGTATCCCAAAGTATGAGCTTTCGCGCAAAATGAGCGGTATTTTCAAGCATCACGTGCTGTTCCCACACGAACCGCTGATGCGCGGCTTTGATGATCTGTTCTGTGCGCCGCACTCGCGCCACACCGAAGTCCGCGCAGACGACATCCGCAAGCATTCCGAACTGCGCCTGCTCGCGGAGTCCCACGAGGCCGGTGTTTATATCGTAGAGGCTGTCAACGGCCGGCAGATTTTTATACTCGGCCACGGCGAATACGACTCGGACACGCTGAAAAAGGAATACGAGCGCGATCTCGCGAAGGGCCTGAACCCTGATGTGCCCAAACATTATTTCCGCAACGATGACCCGTCTGCGGACATTCTCGTCACCTGGAAAGCGCACGCCCACCTTTTCTACACCAACTGGATCAACTACTACGTCTACCAGACCACTCCCTTCCAACTGGAAAAACTGTAATAAAAAGGCTCTGTTCTGCCGGTTTACACCGCGAACAGAGCCTTTTTTAATTCATTTTCGGGAACAGCTCCTGATCAATGACCGCATCGAGCGTCATACCGGCATATGCGACCTGCGCGAGGCCGTCGATAAAGCGAGAGACTGCCGCGAGCAGCACGGAGATATTATCCGCCACAAACGGGATGATCTTGTCCAGCTCGAGAGAGCCGTCAACGAGCGTATTGTGCTTGAGGTAGATCTGGCCCGCCTGCTCATAAAAGCCGAATGCGCCGAGCGCACAGAAGCCGTTGCAGTAGTCGCAGGCACGGTGCAGCTGCACCTTGTGCTCCTCGGGAGCGCCCTGAAAGAGCGTCACGAAGAACTGGAGCAGACCCATGTTTTCGTCCGGAAGCTGCATCGGGATAAAGCATGCCTCGATCACAACGTCCTTCGCGACCTTGCCCTGCCGCATCGCCTCGCAGCGGAGAATGGTCGGCGCGCCCTCCTGCTGCATGATCTCCGCACGGAAGCCGTTCTGGTTCAGTACGTCATTCATACAGCCTAAAATCTGATTTTGCTGTTCAGTTTTCATTTCTTTTCCCTTTCTTCCATTAACGCAGAATACAGGGTGGGCCAAGTTCAGCCCACCCTGTAATAAAGCGGAATTTTTACTTTACACCGATATCCGTGCGGTAATGCACCTTGTCAAAGTGGATCTTCCCGACGTCGGCGTAGGCCTTCTGAATGGCCTCATCGAGCGTGGGCGCAGTCGCAGTCACGCCGAGGACACGGCCGCCGTTCGTGACGAGCCTGCCGTCCTTGACAGCGGTGCCTGCGTGGAACACGAACGAATCTGTCACATCGTCCAGACCGGTGATCTCCTTGCCCTTCTCGTAAGCCTTCGGGTAGCCGCCGGACGCCATGCAGACGCAGCACGCTGCGTTGTCTGCCCACTTGATGTCGATATCCTCGAGCTTTTCGTCGATGACCGCATTGAAAATATCGAACAGGTCGGTGTCCAGGCGGGACAGGACTGCCTGCGTCTCCGGGTCGCCGAAGCGGGCGTTGTACTCGATGACACGCGGGCCCTTCGGGGTCAGCATCAGACCGAAATACAGCACACCCTTGAACGGACGGCCCTCTTTTTCCATCGCAGCAACGGTCGGCTTGAAGATAGTCTCCATGCACTCTGCCGCGATGTCGTCGGTATAGAAACGGGACGGCGAGAAAGCGCCCATGCCGCCCGTGTTCGGGCCTTCGTCATGGTCGTAGGCGCGCTTGTGATCCTGCGCAGACGGCATGGTCTTGAGGTGCTTGCCGTCCACGAACGCGAGAACAGAGACCTCGGGGCCGGTGAGGAACTCCTCGATGACGACGCGCGCACCGGCGCCGCCGAATGCACCGCCGTCGATCGCGTCCTTGACTGCCTCAATGGCTTCTTCCTCGGTCATGGCGACCGTAACACCCTTGCCGAGCGCAAGACCATCCGCCTTGACAACGATCGGCGCGCCGTTCTTCCTGATGTACTCGATCGCGTCCGCCGAGTTCTCAAAAACAGCGTAGCCTGCGGTCGGGATATTGTATTTCTGCATCAGATCCTTGGCAAAGGACTTGCTGCCCTCGATGATGGCAGCGTTCTTGCGCGGACCGAAGGCGCGGATGCCTGCGGCCTCGAGCGCGTCCACCATGCCGAGCGCGAGCGGATCATCCGGCGCGACCATCACGAGGTCAGGCTGATGCTCCTTGGCGAAAGCGACAACGCCGTCGATGTCGGTCGCCTTGATGGCAACGCACTCCGCCTCAGCGGCGATGCCGCCGTTGCCCGGGGCGCACCAGATATGGTCAACCTTGGGGCTTTTTTTCAATGTATGGACGATGGCGTGCTCACGGCCGCCGCCGCCGATAACCAAAACTTTCATTTATTGTTCCTCCGTTTGTAGGTATATGCGCTGTGCGCGGAACATTTCAACGATGAGTGCCACACCGCCGATGGAGATGAGGCTGTTTGCCAGTGTCCAGACGGTGTTGAACAGATAGTCGTTCAGCCAGCCGGGTGCGCTCACGAGCACGAGGATGTAGCCTGCGCTCCAGACTGCCAGCAGTGCCCATTCGGGCAGCGTGCTGTGCTCGATCTTCTGCATCTGCTCTTTCACGCCCAGCAGCAGCATACAGCCGGTGAGCAGCAGCGGCACAAGGCCGATGTAATACAGCGCGATGCGGAGCAGTCCCACCGGGATAACGGCCGGGCCGAGCACGAGCGAGAACACCATCTTGACATCGGCGGCAACGCTCGCGCGCATATACCAGCGCGACACACCTTGCAGCGACAGCGCACCGGCCGAAATGAGCCCGTATGCCAGCATTTGCAGTGCCCAGTTGTCCTTTGCGGCAAAGCTGAGCAGGAATCCGCCCGCCACAGCTAAATAGGCATAATACCCTTTGAGCAGTTTCATTAATGATGGAACAGGCGCATACCGGTGAACGCCATCGTGATGCCGTACTTGTTCGCGGTCTCGATCACGTTGTCATCGCGGATGGAGCCGCCCGGCTGTACGATGTACTGAACGCCGGACTTGCGTGCGCGCTCTACGTTGTCGCCAAACGGGAAGAACGCATCCGAGCCGACGGTAACGCCGGTGTTCTTCGCGATCCACGCCTTTTTCTCCTCTGCGGTGAGCACCTCAGGCTTTACCTTGAAGGTCTTCTGCCATACGCCCTCTGCGAGGACATCCTCGTACTCATCCGAGGTGTAAACGTCGATGGCGTTGTCGCGGTCCGGGCGGCGGATGCCGTCAACGAACTGAAGGCCGAGCACCTTCGGATGCTGACGCACGAACCAGTTGTCCGCCTTGTTGCCCGCGAGGCGCGTGCAGTGGATGCGGCTCTGCTGACCTGCGCCGACGCCGATGGTCATGCCGTCCTTGACGTAGCAGACCGAGTTGGACTGGGTGTACTTAAGCGTGATAAGCGCGAGGATCATGTCGTGCTTCGCGCTCTCCGGCAGATCCTTGTTCTCGGTAACGATGTTGTTCAGCAGGCTCTCGCTGATCTCGTAGTTGTTGTAGCCCTGCTCGAAGCGGATGCCGAAAATGTCGCGCTGCTCGATCGGCTTCGGCTCGTAGTCCGGGTCGATCTTGACCACGTTATAGCCGCCCTTGCGCTTGGTTTTCAGGATCTCGAGCGCTTCTGCGGTGAAATCCGGGGCGATGATGCCGTCGGAGACCTCGTGCGCAAGATAGGAAGCGGTATCTGCGTCGCAGGTGTCGGACAGCGCCGCCCAGTCGCCGTAGGAGCACAGGCGATCCGCGCCGCGTGCGCGGATGTAGGCGCAGGCAATGGGAGACAGCTCCTTGTCGGTATCGACAAAGTACATCTGCTTCTCAATATCGGTCAGCGGCTTTCCGAGCGCCGCGCCGGCCGGAGAAACGTGCTTGAAGGAGGCTGCTGCCGGCATGCCGGTCGCCTTCTTGAGCGCGCGAACGAGCTGCCACGAGTTGAAAGCGTCGCAGAAGTTGATATAACCCGGCTTGCCGTTGAGAACCTCGATGGGGAGCTCGCCCTCGGTCATGAAGATGCGGGCCGGCTTCTGGTTCGGGTTGCAGCCGTACTTTAAGGCTAATTCTTTCATAAATAGTCCTTTCTGCTCATCAGGACGCAGTTATTCTGCGTTCTTGTTGCGGATCTTCTGCTCATATTCGCCGGTCTCGAGGTCGACGTAGCGGACGAAGAGCGAGACCTTGTTCTGCTCGTTGAGGCTGTTCCAGAGCAGGTTGGTGAATTCCTTGATCGGCAGCTCGATGCGGATGCACTTCGGCTCGCCGCGGAACGGCGGCAGCGGATCGCCGTCGCACTGGTAGGTATGGATGAAGTGACCCAGACCGGCAACCGGCTTGTCATACTCGTAGAAAAAGCGCTTGTTCGCGGTGCGGTCCGAGGTGAAGTTCTTGAGGATGGACAGGCTGTAGGAGCCGTCCGGATTGACCACGCCCGAGATGCGGGAGGTGTAGTTGGGTGCATCCGGCTCAAACTGACGGGTACGGAGCGCCTCAAAGTAGCTCTTGCCCTGCTTGAGGAAATCGACGATGGTGTCGGTCTGGTCGCCGTTGGTCACGACGAGCGTGCCGTCATACAGGCGGACCGGATGATAGATGATCAGCGACGGGTCGACCATCTTGGACGGGTCGAACGCCTCGGTGCGGATGCCGTCCTCGGTCTCGGTGAACACGCGGTTGCGGCTGTTCTCCGAGCGGCCCATAATGAAATATGCGATCACATTTTTCTTATTGTCCGGCGTGCGGCCGAGAATGATGCCGCGGCCCGGATATGCATTGCTCATCAGCTCCTGGCCGATGTCAAAAACGTTCTTGCTCATAGCTGTCACTCCTGTCTTGTAACGATGGCGCCGCTGACCGAAAGTCTGCCGGCGCAGAAATCCGACACTGCCTGCGGCAGCAGGATCCATTCCGCATTCTGCATCACGCGCTTCTGAAGGCTCTCCGGGGTGTCTCCCGGCTCAACCTCGACGGCCTTCTGCGCGATGATCGCGCCGCCGTCTACGACCTCGCTGACGAAGTGCACGGTCGCGCCCGTGACCTTGACGCCCTTGGCGAGCGCCGCCTCATGCACGCGCAGACCGTAAAATCCCTCGCCGCAGAACGACGGGATGAGCGACGGGTGGACATTGATGATGCGGTTTTCATACTTTGCACAAAAGCTGTTGGGCAGCACGGTCATAAAGCCCGCCAGGACGATAAGACCAATCTCCTTTTCGCGCAGCAGCGCGTCGAGCGCCTCGCCGTAGCGCTCCGCCGAGTCGTATTCCTTTCGGCGCAGCACGGCGGTCTCGATGCCTGCCTTCGCCGCCCGCTCGAGCGCGAAGGCGTTCGGATTGGACGAAACGACAAGACGGATGCCGCCGTTTTCGATCTTTCCTGCCGCCTCGGCGTCGATGAGCGCCTGAAGGTTGGTTCCGCCGCCCGAAACCAGAACTGCAATATTAGTCATTTGTATTCTCCAGAATTTTCGCACAGTCGTGCGCGTTTCGATGGGAAACGGGCGGCAAAGCGCCCGTTTCCGTCTGTCGTTAAGGTTCATTCCTGCGCAGAAACAGCCGTCGCGCGCAGCGCGCATGAAATAGAAATCGCGCAGCGATTTCAAGAAAACCGGGGACATGCGCCGCGGTTTTCTTACTTTAGGAGGGAGAAAGTTTCCGTATGGGAACTTTCGGACGACTCGTGTTCTGCGCAGTCAGAACACAGATTGTCGGCGAAACGTCAGTTTCGCGACAGTCTTATACCAGCTCTACGCCCTTTTCTGCGCCGGCAGTGCACTCGCCGATGACGAACGCCGTCTCGCCCGCAGCGGAGATCGCTGCGACCGCACGGGAAACGTCCTCTGCTGCGACAGCCAGCACCAGACCTGCGCCCATGTTGAACGTATTGTACATATCGCGCTCCGGGATCTTGCCGGTCTTTGCGATCAGGTCGAATACCGGCGGAACCGGAACGGCCTTCTTCTCGATCTTCGCGACGATGCCCTCCGGCAGCATGCGCGGCACGTTCTCATAAAAGCCGCCGCCGGTGATGTGGCTGATGCCCTTGACGTCTACCTTGCCGATGAGCGACTGGATCGCCTTGACGTAGATCTTGGTCGGGGTCAGCAGCTCCTCGCCGAGGCTCCTGCCGAACTCATCGATATAGCGGCGGACCGACTTCTCGTTGATGCCGAGGGTCTTGCGCACGAGGGAATAGCCGTTGGAATGTACGCCCGAGGACGCAATGCCGATCAGCGCATCGCCCGGCTTGATGGTCGTGCCGTCGATCATCTTCTCCTTGTCGACCATGCCGACCGAGAAGCCGGCCATGTCGTACTCGTCTACCGGATAGAAGCCCGGCATCTCGGCGGTCTCGCCGCCGATCAGCGCGCAGCCTGCCTGACGGCAGCCCTCTGCGATGCCCGATACCATCTGCGCGATCTTTGCGGGCTGGTTTTTGCCGACTGCGATATAGTCGAGGAAGAACAGCGGCTGTGCACCGCAGCAGGCGATGTCGTTGACGCACATGGCAACGCAGTCGATGCCGACCGTGTCATGCTTGTCCATCAGGAACGCCAGCTTGAGCTTGGTGCCCACGCCGTCCGTGCCGGAAACCAGAATGGGGTCGGCCATGCCCTTGAACTCCGGGCGGAACAGACCGCCGAAGCCGCCGAGCGTACCCATAACGCCCTTGACGTAGGTGCTCTCGACCATCGGCTTCATCAGCTTGACTGCCTCGTAACCTGCGGTGACGTCTACACCGGCTGCCTTGTAGCTCTCAGAACGGCTCTCACTCATATTTACACACTCACTTTCCAGAAAGTCTTTACTCTTTGCTGCCGAGAGGGATCTCCATCTCGAACATATTCTTCTCCGCCTCGTCCGGTACCGGGATGGGGTACTCGCCCGAGAAGCACGCATCGCAGAAGCCGAGCTTGCAGCCAACTGCGATCTTGCGGCAGGCCTCGAGCGACAGGAAGCCGAGCGAATCGACGCCGATGATCTCGCGCATCTCTTCTACCGTGCGGTTGTGCGCGAGCAGCTGGCTGCGCTCGGGGATGTCGGTGCCGAAGAAGCAGGGGTGGCGGAACGGGGGCGCAGAAATGCGCATATGGACCTCGGCCGCGCCTGCGTCGCGCAGCAGCTTGACCAGACGGCCGCAGGTCGTGCCGCGAACGATCGAGTCGTCGACCATGATGACGCGCTTGCCCTCGATTGCGGTGCGCAGGGCGTTCAGCTTGAGACGCACCGAGCGCTCGCGCTTGTCCTGACCGGGTTGGATAAAGGTACGGGCGATATAGCGGTTCTTGATCAGACCCACGCCGTACGGGATGCCCGAGAACTTCGCGTAGCCGATCGCCGCCGGGATGCCCGAGTCGGGCACGCCGATGACGACGTCTGCGCCGACCGGATGCTCGATGGACAGATACTTGCCGGCCTCCTGACGGGCAAGCTCTACCGACGCGCCGTCGATGATCGAGTCCGGACGGGCGAAATAGATATACTCAAATACGCACGCAGAGGTCTTGCACTCGATGTCGCAGTGCATGCTGCGCAGCTCGCCGTTTTCAACGACGCAGATCTCGCCCGGCTCCACGTCGCGGACGAACTTTGCGCCGAGCGCGTCGAGCGCGCAGGTCTCGGAGGCGAATACATAGCAGTCGCCGTCCAGCAGACCGATGCAGAGCGGACGGAAGCCGTGGGGGTCGCGCGCAGCGATCAGCTTGCGCGGGGACATGACCACGAGCGAATACGCGCCCTCGATGCGCTTCATGGTGCTCAGCACGGCCTCCTCGATGGAGGCGCACTTGAGGCGCTCCTTGACGATGGTGTAGACCAGGACCTCGGTATCGTTCGAGGAACGGAAAATGCCGCCGTCCAGCTCGATCTCGCGGCGCAGCTCACCCGCGTTTACGAGGTTGCCGTTGTGCGCAACGGCGAGGTTGCCCTTGACATGGGTGATGGAGATCGGCTGTGCATTCTCGCGGCGCGTGTCGCCGGTCGTAGAGTAGCGGACATGGCCGATCGCCATGGAACCCGGCATCCTGTCGAGCGTTTTCTGGTCGAAAACCGAGCTGACCAGACCAACGTCCTTATGGCAGTGGATCACGCCGTTTTTGTTGACAGCGATGCCGGCTGCCTCCTGACCGCGGTGCTGCAATGCGAACAGCGCGGTGTAGGCGTCGTGTGCGGCGGAGATTTCCTTGCCCTCGGGCGCCGCGATGCCGAATACGCCGCACTCCTCGTGTACCTTGTCAAACGGAGTGCTACTCTGTCTTTTAATACGATATTTCATAGAATATTTAGCCTTTTCCTGTCCGTGCGCGCGGCTTACTTGCCCATGACGCGCTTCATGATCTCCTGATATGCCTCTTCGACACCGCCCAGATCGCGGCGGAAGCGGTCCTTGTCGAGCTTCTCCTTGGTGGTCTTGTCCCACAGGCGGCAGGTATCCGGGGAGATTTCGTCCGCCAGAACGATCTTGCCGTCGGCGGTCTTGCCGAACTCGAGCTTGAAGTCAACGAGGATAACGTTCAGCGAGTCGAAGTACTGCTTCATGACCTCGTTTACCTTGAACGCCATGGACTTGATGGTCTCGATCTCCTCGCGGGTCGCCGCCTTGAGCGCTACAGCGTGGTAAGCGTTCATCAGCGGATCGCCGAGGTCGTCGTTCTTGTAGGAGAACTCGATGGTCGGCTCGTCGAACACGATACCTTCCTCAACGCCGAAGCGCTTGGCGAAGGAACCGGCGGAAATGTTGCGGATGATGACCTCGAGCGGCACGATGGAGACCTTCTTGACCAGAGTCTCGCGCTCGGAGAGCTGCTCGACGAAATGCGTCGGCACGCCCTGCTTCTCCAGCAGCTGGAACATATGGTTGCTCATGACGTTATTGATGACGCCCTTGCCGGCGATCGAGCCCTTCTTGAGGCCGTTGAATGCGGTCGCGTCGTCCTTGTAGTCTACGATGACCAGATTCGGGTCGTCGGTCGCAAATACCTTCTTGGCCTTGCCTTCGTACAGCTGTTCTTTCTTTTCCATGTCCAATTCCTCCATTTTAATATATGTGTGTTAATTTGAAACTGCTCCGGGACCGGAAGCGCTGCTCCCGGTCAGCGTTTGCAGGTTGTACGCCGCGCCGTCAATGGAAACGGCAGAGCGCCTTTACCTCGCCGGGGATACGGGTTACGCGAACTGTGCGCGAACCTTTTCGTCCTTTGCGGTCACTTCCGCTGCCATGTCGGCCTTGAAGGCCGCGAGTCTGGCTGCGAGAGCCTCATCCGACAGCGCGATCATCTGCGCCGCGAGGATGGCTGCGTTGTCCGCGCCGTCGATCGCGACCGTTGCGACCGGGATGCCCTTGGGCATCTGCACAATGGAAAGCAGGCTGTCCATGCCGCCCATCACGCTCGTCGCCATCGGAACGCCGATGACCGGGAGCGTGGTGTAGGCTGCGAGAACGCCGCCCAGATGCGCCGCCTTGCCTGCCGCCGCGATGATGACGCCGAAGCCCTCCGCCGCCGCATTCTTCGCAAGCTGCTCTGCGACAGCCGGGGTGCGGTGTGCCGAGCAGATGCGGACCTCGACGGGAATGTTGAAGGACTTCAGGCGATCGACGCATTTTTCCATCACCTTGAGGTCGCTGTCCGAGCCCATGACGACCAGAACCTTTTTCATGTGATATTCCTCCTCAAAAACAAATTAGGACACGGAGATATACCCGTGTCCTAAAGATGCTCAATTAGCTGCACCGATGCCAAAAAAATTGCAGTAATCCCCGAAAACGCAGAACTGTGCGATTGCATTTCGCTTTAAGAATACGCTGCCGGTCATGTGCTGCACCTCTTTCCTGAAACTATCGGTGGTGTTACAACAATATTCTATCGAATTAAACCTTGCAATGCAAGGCTTTTACACGTTTTTTCTTTTCTTTGTGCAAATGCCCAAACTTACCCGTTACTTTTCCGGGCTTTCGTGCAGAACGCCCTTTTTATACAGGACGTCCTCCATCTGCCGGACGCGCTCGGTCCACGAGCACTGCTCGCCGTAGGCAAGGCGCTTTTCGACCTTTTCCGGTGCATCTTCCCGCGCCGCCTCGTCGCACAGCGCGAGAAATTCGTCCGCATCATGCGCGATATACACCACATCCCTGAAATCCTCGACCTGAAGCGGCTCACGGGTCGAAACGACCGGCTTGCCGGTCGCGAGATACTCATAGAACTTGAGCGGCGAAACGTCCTTGGAGAGCGCGCCCGCCCGGAATACGTTCAGACAGACGTCCATCTGTGCGAGGTAGGCCGGCAGCTCGGGCTGCGGCACGAGTCCGTGGAACACGATATTTTTGTACTGCTTCAGATGCGACAGGTCGACGCCGGGCAGCGTGCGGCCGATGAGGAAGATGGTCGCGTCCGGGCGCTCCTTCGCGAGCTTTTCGATGAGCGCGTAGTCGATGCACTCCTGCAGCATGCCGACAAAGCCGTAGACCGGATGCTTCAGTCCCTTCATGTCCTCCGGACAGGAGAGCGTGTCCTTTTCGGTCTGCACGCGCGAGAAGATCTCGTAGGCCGCGCCGTTCGGGATCATTTTCGTGGTCGGGTTGATCTTTTCGAGCGTCTCCGCGAGACCGACCGCAGTCGCGAACACCTGATCCGCCGGCTTCGCAAGGTCGCGCTCCATGCCGTCCACGACCTCGGGCGTAATGTGGCCCTTGTAGGCGGAATGGCGGTCCACGCAGTCATAGACCAGACTGCTGTGCGGCACCTGCTCGACGATGTCGCAGGAGGACGGCGAATAGCACCACAGCACGGTCTCGTCTCCGAAGCCGTGCTCTCGCATCTTTCTGCGCACGAAAGCCGCCTGACGCTTCTGGTTGAGCCTGTTCACCCAGCGGAACTTGTTGAAGAACGGCAGCACGGGCGGCAGGGCATAGACCATGATGTTCTCATGCCCCTCGACCTTTTCGCCGGGCTGCCTGTATTTACTGATATAGGCGGAGGCCTTTTTATCCTTGAGCGGCGCGATGATCGACACCGGAGGGTCGAAATACAGCACCTCGCTGTTCCGCAGCCGGCTCATGACGTTCTGCTTGCGTGTCGGCAGCGGATGATAGTTGGTTGTCGAAAGACAAACGACATGGTTTTTCATATCATAACCCCTTTTGGTTGTTTAAGCGCGAAGAAAACACGGACTGCCGGTCAGATGTCAGTCCCCGGACAGACGTAGCAGCGCAGCTGCCCCCTTTACGTTTTCCTGTTCCCTGTCGCGCAGCATTTCTGCCGTGCGGTGTACCTCGCTGTCGAGCGCGCCCGAAACGCACTCGTCGATCAGGCGGCACAGCTCGTCCGCTCGGACAGACGAGAGCTGAAGGCAGGTCCGGCTGCCGATATACTTGAGGAAGCCGTCCACCTTGATGTCGTAGCTCATGCCGACGACCGGCACGCCCTGCCCTGCCGAGAACATCAGCGAGTGCAGGCGAATGCCCACGACGGTTTTCATGCGCGCGAGAATGCCGATGGTCGTCTCGATCGGCTGTCGGATGCGGACCGCGTGCCACGGGCAGTGCAGCAGCGCGCCCACGCGCTCGGCCGGCATGAGGTCGCTCGGGAACTCGATGGGCACGAACACCGGCGTGAGGCCGTGCTTTTCATAGGCATAGTCCGCCGCCGCCGCGATCTCGGGCAGCGCGTCGTCCAGTCCCTTCCAGTTGCGCAGGCCGAAGCCGATATAGCTCCCGTCCGGGTCGATGCCGCACTTTTCAAGCGCGAGATTGACGATCTCGTGCGGCGCGGGTGTCAGGATGATGGTCGGGTCGGCAGACACGCAGATATCCGGATGCACAACGCCCATTTCGCTCAGCAGCGCACGGGAATTGTCGTCGCGCAGCGTGATGCGGTCGACCGAGGCGTCGATGGTCTTTGCGGCCATTTTGCGGTTGGCCGCGCGGTTGATCGGGCCGATGCCGCAGCCGTACATCATGACCTTGCAGCCGCGCTTTTTCGCCGCGCGGAGCGTGTAGCAGTAATACCACAGCGAGCGCGTCGAGGTGACGTCCTGCATGAGCGAGCCGCCGCCGTTGATGTAGAGCGCGGCGCGGCGGAACTTCCGCAGCACGGAAAACACGTTGAATGTATAGACCGCGTTCGTGCGGTAGACCACACGGGTCTCGCGCGGGCGGCGCGACATGACCGTGATGGTGCGCAGCGGATCGAGCTCACGCATCTCCTGCACGATCGCCTCAAGAATGGCGTCGTCGCCCGCGTTGCCGCGTCCGTATGCGCCGCAGATGACGATGCTCTCGCGCTCGTCCTTCGGCCGGTGAAAGCGCGCGATGACATGGCGGTAGTTCGCCTCCTGCCGCTCGCACATCTTGTCCTTGGAGAAATCCCGGGACGCCTTGGCGTAGAGCGCCTCCGCGAAGGTATGGCGGAGCGCCGCGTCGTTCGCAAGCCGCGCCATGTATTCCGCGAGCTTTTTGTCGTCTCCGACCGGGAAGATATAGCCGTTCTCGCCCGTGTCGATGAGCTCCGGCATACCGCCGACGTCCGAGCAGATGGTCGCGCAGCCGGCGCACACGCCCTCGAGAATGGAGTACGGGAAGGTCTCGGACACCGAGGACAGCAGATTGATGTCCATCGCACGGAAAAACGGCATGACGGGCGAAACCCAGCCGCAGAACGTCACGCGCTCGCGCACGCCGAGCTGGTCGCACAGCTTTTTCAGCATATCCGCGTCCTCGCCGTCGCCTGCGATGAACAGGCGCAGCTGCGGTGCGGTCTTGAGCGCCTCCGCGAAGCCGCGCACGGTCGTCGCGATGTCCTTGACGGCGGTCAGACGCGCCGCGATGCCGCAGAGCACATCCCCCTCCTCGATCTCCGCGCCGTAGGTCTCGCGGAGGTAGGCTGCACGGTCGAACTCGCCCTCCGGGCGGTTGAATTCCATGCCGTTGTAGATCTTTACGATGCGCTCCGGGTCAAAGCCGCGCTCGATGAGCGTGCGCGCCATGCGGTCCGCGACCGGCTGATAGAAGTCGAGAAAGCGCAGCGCGATGGCGTTTGCCGTGCCGAGGGTGTGCTGCTTGAGCGGACTGCCGAGGTAGTCCAGACGGTAGTCCGAATGCACGGTCGTTATGATGGGGATGCGGCGGCTGCGCCGCACCATCGCGCCCATCAGGTTCGCGCGCCCGCCGTGGCAGTGGATGATGTCCGGCTTGAACTCGTCCACCAGATCGCGCATGGTCCGTGCCGCGCGGAACGGATTGTGCCGCTCGATGACGCGCACATCAATGCCCCGTTCTCTCGCCTCGTCCGCGAACGGACCGGCCCGGAACGAGATCAGCATGACGTCGTTCGTCCGGCTCAGTCCGGTTACGGTATTCATAATCTGGGTCTTGGCGCCGCCAACGTCGCCGCCGCCCATCACATGCATCACTCGCAAGTCTGTATCCTCCCAGCTGTATACGTTCAGATGATATCAGTATACCACACTGTCCGGCCAAATGCAAAGAAAAGGAGCCTTCCGCGCGGCCGTCGACGCAAAGGCTCCCCTGATTTTCGCTGTTTACTTGTCCTTGAGCAGGGTGTTCAGCTCGTCCATAAAAGTATTGATATCCTTGAACTGACGGTAGACAGACGCAAAGCGCACATAGGCCACCTCGTCGACCGAGCGCAGCTGCTCCATGACCAGCTCGCCGATGGTCTTGCTCGAGACCTCGCTCTCGAGCGCACTGAATACGCGCTGCTCGACATTATCCACGATCTGCTCGAGCTGCATGAGCGAAACCGGACGCTTCTCGCACGCCTTGACCAGACCGCCGAGCAGCTTCTGCCGGTCATAGGGCTGCCGCGTGCCGTCGCGCTTGACGAGCATGAGCGGCATGCGTTCTACGGTTTCGTATGTGGTAAACCGCTTGAAACACTTGAGGCATTCGCGCCGGCGCCGGATGCTCGTTCCCTCATCGGTCGGTCGAGAATCAACAACCTTGCTGTCATCATGGCCGCAAAACGGACATTTCATTCGGCTCCACCCCTTCATGATACAATAACCTGTAATACTCTGCGGATATTATACCACCCGTTGTATCTCCATGTCAACAACTGCACTTCAATTTAGGGCAATACCGCATAATTGAACAAGAGTGATTTGCGAGTAAATTTTGCGTACTGACGAGGCACAGTTTTGCGGTAATACTTGATGTATTACCGTGAAACTGCAACAAAGTCAGGGCACAAAATTTCCGCAAAGCATCGCCGCTTTAATTGTGCGGTGTTGCCTTAGTATACAAGCATGCAAAAAGGACACCCGAAGGTGTCCTTTTTTTCATGATCAGATGCGCTTCTTGCGGAACTTCTTGCGGAATACGTTCCACAGGCTGCACGAGAGCAGTACCGAGGACCAGCCGCCTGCGAGGATACCGACGATCAGCGGCAGGGTGAACTGCTTGAGGGACGGTACGCCGAGGATGAATACCATGCCGATGGTGAACAGCGTGGTCAGCGTGGTGTTGATGGTACGGCCCATGGTCTGCCATACGCTGCGCTCTGCGACGGACGCGAAGTCCTCGCGGCGCGCGGTGCGCAGGTTCTCACGAACGCGGTCAAATACGATGATGGATGCGTTGATCGAGTAGCCGAGGATGGTCAGCGCCGCTGCGATGAAGTTGCTGTCGAGCGGAATCTGGAGCCATACATAAACGCTCAGCATGATCAGCAGGTCATGCATCAGGCAGCATACAGCCGCCATGCCGCTCGTCATTTCGAAGCGGAAGGTGATGTACAGCATCATGAGAACGATAGCGAGCACCGAGCAGATAACGGCGGAGCGCTGAAGGTCGGAGCCGATCGATGCGGATACGTCGTTGTTGTTCAGGATGTCGGTATCAGCCAGGCTGTACTTCTCGAGCATCTTGTCGATGACTGCGGCGCGCTGCTCGGAGGTGATGGAGGTCGAGCGGATGAGCACATCCTCGTTGCCGTCGCCGGAGGAGGTGACCGAGGAAGCGTCTACGCCGGTCGCGTCCTTGAACAGGCCGGAAACCTCGGTCTGAACGTCCTGCGTTACCTCGGTGTGCATATTGAACTCCATCTCGGTGCCGCCTGCGAAGTCAATGCTCAGGTTGAACAGGTTCTTGCCGAACGGCAGCAGGATGAGAGCGACAAGACCGGTAACGACGAGCAGTGCGGAGATGCCGCCGAAGATCTTGAAGTTCTTGAGGATCGCAAAGCGCTGCTTGCCTGCCTCGCGGTCGCGCAGGCCGTAAGCCTTCGGGTTGCGGATGCGGAAATCGACCATGCGGTTGAGCAGGAAGTGGGTAACGGTCAGCGCGGTAAACATGGAAACGATAACGCCGATGCCGAGCGTGGTGGCGAAGCCGACGATCGTACCGGTGCCGAGGAAGAACAGCACCGCACACGCGATCAGGGTGGTGATGTTGGAGTCAAGGATTGCGGTGAACGCACGCTTGAAGCCGGAGTCGATCGCGCTCTTGACGGTCTTGCCGTTCTTGAGCTCTTCCTTGACGCGCTCGAAGATGATGACGTTCGCGTCTACCGCCATACCGATGGACAGGATGATGCCTGCGATGCCCGGCAGGGACAGGTTGACACGTACCAGGCTGAAGATCAGCGCCTCGAGCACCATGTAGAAGCACAGAGCGATGGAAGCGACGAGACCCGGGATGCGGTAAACGATCAGCATGAACAGCATGACGAGCACGATGCCGATCGCGCCTGCGATCAGGCTGGTGCGCATTGCGTCAGCGCCGAGCTGCGGGCCGACCGAGCGGAGCTCTACCTGCTTGAGGGAGAACGGGATCTGGCCTGCGTTGATCAGGTCAGCCAGCTCGGATGCGCTGTCGCGGGTGAACGAGCCGGAGATGACGCAGCTGTCGCTGTCGATCTGAGAGGAAACGGACGGAGAGGAGATGACCTGGTTGTCCATGACGATGGCCATGATGTTGGTGCCGTCGGTGCGGGCCGCGATATTGCCGGTCGCCTCAGCGAACTTCTTCTGGCCCTCGGAGGTGAACTGCACCTGAACGTAGTGAACGTCGGTGACCTCGTTGCCGGTCGGGCGACCGTAGCCGTAGGTTGCCTTCTTGATGTCCGAGCCGGTCAGCCATTCCTTGCCGTCAGCGTCGATAAAGGTCAGCTGTGCGGTGGTGCCGAGGGTCTGGACAGCCTCCTCCGGGTTGGTGATCTGCGGGATCTCGACCGTTACACGGTTGTCGCCGGTCAGGGTGACGGTCGCCTCGGTGAAGCCCTTGTCGGTCAGGCGCTGACGGATGACCTTCTGAACCGAGTTCATGTCGTCCGCGAGGTTGGCCTGATTATAGCCGTCCGGGATCTCTGCCTCGTAAACGATACGGGAGCCGCCTACCAGGTCAAGACCCAGACGGATGCCGTTGTCGGTGTCGAGGACGCTCGGGATGATCGCCTTGAGGGACGATGCAGCGGTGGTGTCAGCGGACTGCGCCGTATCAGCCGAACCGGTGGTGGTGTCGGCAGAAGTATCCGTGCTGTCGGATGCTGCCGCGTCAGACTGCGTGTCCGACGCTGCGTCCGTCTGCGTGTCCGCAGAATCGGACTGGGTGGTCTCTGCATTCCGGAAGGGCATGGTCCAGCCGCCCGGAATGTACACTCCCGTTACCGCCGTAACGCCGAGAAAACAGATCAGCAGCAGTACAGCGATAAAGGAAACTACACTCTTTTTCAATGAAAGTGCCTCCTTAATGGTTTATTCGTAACTGAATAAGTATAGCGCAAAAGCGCAGAAAAGTCAATCACACAGTCGTGCATCCGAGACGGTTTTCCGCCCCGGATGCTGCGAGTTTTACAGATTGATCTCTACCTTGATCTCCTCGCCGGTCAGATAGGGCGCGATCGCCGGGCGAACGCACTCGGAAAGGAACTCATCGACCTGCGACGGGCAGCGGCCGATGTAGGCGGACGGGTCGAGGTGCTCGAGGATCTGCTCGCGCGTCATGCCGAACATCGGGTCGCCTGCGATACGGTCGACCATATCGTTCTCGAGGCCCTCCTCCTTGATGCGCTTGCCGGCCGCCATGGAGTGCTCGCGGATGCGCTCATGCAGCTCCTGACGGTTGCCGCCGCGCTTTACCGCGTCCATCATGATGTTCTCGGTAGCCATGAAGGGCAGCTCGTTCATCACGTGCGCCTCGATGACCTTGGGGTAAACGACAAGGCCGGAAACGACGTTGATCATGATGCCGAGGATAGCGTCGACCGCGAGGAACGCTTCGGGAACCGAGATGCGCTTGTTCGCGGAGTCGTCGAGCGTGCGCTCGAACCACTGGGTCGCGGAGGTGAACGCCGGGTTGAGGCTGTCGGTGATAACGTAGCGCGCGAGTGCGCAGATACGCTCGGAGCGCATCGGATTGCGCTTGTACGGCATGGCAGAGGAACCGATCTGGTTCTTCTCGAACGGCTCCTCGACCTCCTTGAGGTGCTGGAGCAGGCGCAGGTCGGTCGCGAACTTGGACGCGGACTCCGCGATGCCGGCGAGGGTCGCGAGGGTCTGCGCGTCGATCTTGCGCGAGTAGGTCTGGCCGGAAACCGGAACGACGCCCGCGAAGCCGAAATCGTCCGCAATGCGCTTCTCGAGCTCCTTGACCTTGCTCTCGTCGCCGTCGAACAGCTCCATGAAGGAGGCCTGCGTGCCGGTCGTGCCCTTGCTGCCGAGCATGCGCAGGTTCTCGATGCGGTATTCGACCTCGCCGAGGTCCATCAGCAGCTCGTTCATCCAGAGCGTCGCGCGCTTGCCGACGGTGGTCAGCTGCGCCGGCTGGAAGTGGGTGAAGCCGAGGGTCGGCTGCGCCTTGTGCGCGTCGGCGAACTGCGCGAGCTTGTCCAGAACGGTCGCGAGCTTTTTGCGCACGAGCAGCAGACCCTCGCGGATCTGAATGATGTCGGTGTTGTCGCCGACATACGCGCTCGTCGCACCGAGGTGGATGATGCCTGCGGCCTTGGGCGCGACCTTGCCGAAGGTGTAAACGTGTGCCATAACATCATGGCGCACCTCCTTCTCGCGCTGACGGGCCACATCATAATCGATATCGGTGATGTGCGCCTCCATCTCGTCCACCTGTTCCTGGGTGATGGGCAGGCCGAGCGCCATCTCAGCCTTTGCCAGCGATACCCACAGGCGGCGCCAGGTCGAGAATTTCATGTCCGAGGAGAAGTTATACAGCATCTCCTTCGAGGCATAGCGCGAAGAAAGCGGGCTTTCGTACACGTTGTTCATGTCTTTTTTCGTCCTTTCCGGTGTAGTTTACTGATTATTCGAGCAAAACAACAGCCTTGTGGCAGTCTGCTTTCAGTTTACCACTTTATCGGTCGATTTTCAAGATTAACCGCCCTTCTTTGCGCTATCTTGTAGCAATAAACAAAGAACCGCCTATACTGTCGAGAAACTTCGTTTTTCCGACAATATGTGTTCTGACTTCGCAGAACACGAGTCGTCCGAAAGTTCCCATACGGAAACTTTCTCCCTCTAGAAGCATGAAAACCGAGGCGCATGTCCCCGGTTTTCATACGTTTGCTACGCAAACGCTTTTTTAATGCGCGCTGCCGCGCGATAACATCAACATCGTGAAAAATCGTGAAAATAAACTTTATCGACATACCGAGGAGGCTCTTCATGCCGCAGACGACCGAAACTCTGCCGAACGGCTTATCGCTTTTACAGGACGACCGATTTTTCAAGCTCGGTCAGGACAGCGTCCTGCTCTCCGCCTTCGCGAAGATACGCAGGCGTGCCAAGGTCCTCGACCTCGGCTGCGGCACCGGCGCGCTCGCGCTGCTCTGCTGGCGCGAGGACCTCACCGTGACCGGTCTGGAGATACAGCAGGACGCGCTCGACCTGTTCCGCCGCTCGATCGAGCGCAACCGGCTCGAAAACGTCACTGCGCTGCACGGCGACCTGCGCCATATGCGCACGCTCCTGCCCCACGGCAGCATGGATTACGTCATCTGCAATCCGCCTTACTTCGGCCGGAACACCGGCGCGGCCGCCCCTTCGGCCGAAAAGCGCACCGCCCGGCAGGACATCTGCTGCACGGTCGAGGAGGTCGCGGTCGCGGCGTCCTTTGTCCTGCACACCGGCGGCAAGGCGGCCTTTGTGTTCCGTCCCGAACGGCTGTGGGTGCTGCTCGAGGCGCTCAGCCGCGTCCGTCTCGTCCCCAAGCGCCTGCGCTTCGTCCACCAGAACGCGCTCGCCGTTCCGAGCGCCGTGCTCGTCGAATGCCGCAAGGGCGGCAGCGCGGAGGGCCTCAGCGTAGAGCCGCCGCTGCTGGTCGAGAGCGAGGAATATCTGAAAATCTACGGCAAAACCGGCAGTTCGGACTGAAAAACACCTGTCCGCTGCAATCATTTCATTTCTGACGATCCCGGAGGGATTCCACCATGTCTACACTCTACTTAGTCGCAACCCCGATCGGCAATCTGGGCGATCTTTCTCCCCGTGCACGCGAAATCCTCAGCACGGTCGACTTCATCGCCGCCGAGGACACGCGCGTTACGCAGAAGCTGCTGACCGCCTGTGAGCTTCCCCGCAAGCCGATGATCTCCTATTATGAACACAACCGCCGCGCACGCGGTGAAGTCGTACTCGAGCGGATGCTCGGCGGCGAGACCTGTGCGCTCGTGACCGACGCCGGCACGCCGGCCGTCTCCGACCCCGGCGAGGATCTGGTCGCGCTGTGCGCCGAGCACGATATTCCGGTCATCCCGGTCCCCGGCTGCTGCGCTGCGGTCTGCGCGCTCGCCGCAAGCGGTCTGCCGACCGGGCGCTGGTGCTTCGAGGGCTTTCTTTCCGTGAATAAAAAGGCGCGGCGCGAGCATCTGGACGCACTCGAGGGTGAAAAGCGCACCATGATCTTCTACGAAGCGCCGCACAAGCTGTGTGCGACACTGCGCGACCTTGCCGCCGCCTTCGGCGAGGAGCGCCGTCTGTCGCTCTCGCGCGAGCTGACCAAGCTGCACGAGCAGACGCTCCGCATGACGCTCGGCGAGGCAATGCGCTACTTTGACGAAAATGCGCCGCGCGGCGAATTCGTCCTCATCGTGGAGGGGGCGCCCGACGAGCCGGAGACCGAGCAGAGCGAGGAGGAGCGTCTTGCCGCCGCCGCGGAGGCTGTGCGCCGCCGCATCGAGCTGGGACAGACCCAGAAGGACGCCGTAAAGGCGGTATCCGCCGAGGTGGGCGTGAAGAAAAACGCGCTGTACCGCTACGTGCTGGAAAACGAATAAGAAAAAAATGGGCGCAGACAGGATGCTTGTGCCCGTTTTCTTTCTTAATGTCTGCACAGCGGACAAAATGTTCACACAACGAACAAATTGAAACCGTATAATAAATGCAACAAACGATAGCAAAGGCGGAATTCTTATGTCTACTATACTCATCGCAGACGACGAGGCGCGCATCCGCCGGCTCGTCAGCGACTTTCTCAAACGCGACGGACACACCATCCTCGAGGCGGCCGACGGCAAAGCAGCGCTCGAGCTGATCGAAAACCGCCGCCCCACGCTCGACCTCGCCATTCTCGACGTCATGATGCCGGGCATGGACGGCTTCGAGGTGCTGCGCGAGATACGCGAGCAGGAAAACGGTGAAAAGCACCTGCCTGTCATGCTGCTGACCGCACGCGCCGAGGACGCCGATCAGGTGCGCGGTCTGGAGGGCGGCGCGGACGATTACGTCACCAAGCCCTTCTCCCCCATCGTGCTCGCCGCGCGCGTGCGCACCCTGCTCAAGCGCGAGGGCCGCGCAGCCTCTCCCCTCGAGATTATCGGTCTCCTGTCGGTCAACGAGCTGCGCCGCGAGGTGCTCGTCGAGGATCAGCCGGTCGACCTCACGCCGAAGGAATACGAGCTGCTCATCTATTTCAAGAACAACCGCTCGATCGCGCTTTCCCGCGAGAGCATCCTGAACGCCGTCTGGGGCTACGACTACTTCGGCGACCTCCGGACGGTTGATACGCACGTGAAAAAGCTGCGCGCCAAGCTCGGCTGCTGCGGCTCGATGATCGAGACCGTGCGCGGCTACGGATACCGCTTTGAAGGATGAAACTGAAACCGCATTCCATTCGATTCAAGTTCTTCTCAGCCATCAGCCTCGTCGCGCTCATGTTCATCGGCATCCTGCTGCTGCTCAATCTGTTCTTTTATCAGGATTACTTCATGATGACGCGAAAAAGCAGCCTGTGCGACGCCTTTGACACGGTCTGCGGCAGCTATGACGGCGATATGGACGACATCGTGACCCTACTGGACAGCTACGAGAGCCGCTCGGCCATCCGTCTGGCGGTCGCGATGGACGACGGCACCGTGCTCACCTCCTCCTTCCTGCACGACCGCGGCGACCATGCCGCGTCGGACTTTGAGTTCGGCATGAACGAGCAGCAGTTCCGCAGCATCGCGGTCCTCGCCTCGGTCATGCAGAACGAGGACTGGTCCTCGCTCGCCGAGCATCAGTACCGCTTTGCCAATATCAGCCTGCGCGACAACGACCAGTATCTCTGTCTCATCGGCTCGCTCGACAAGGACGAGGGCCGCTACCTTATCGCCTATATGCCGTTCGCGTTCATCGAGCAGAATTCCTCGCTCAACCTGGTGTTCCTGCTCATCGCCGGCGGCTGTGCGCTGCTCATCTGTCTCGGCATCGCGTTTTTCTTCTCGCGCGAGTTCACGCGCCCGCTCGTCTCCATGGCGGCGCTCGCCGACCGCATGAGCGAGCTCGACTTTTCCACCCAGTACACCGGCAAGGGCAGGCGCGAATCCGACGAGGTCGAACAGCTCGGCCAGTCGCTCAACCGTCTCAGCGCCTATCTCGAGCAGGCCATCGGCGAGCTCAAGGAGTCCAATGATCAGCTTGCGCAGGAGGTACGCGAAAAGGAGCGCATCGACAATATGCGCCGCGAATTCATCGTCAACGTTTCTCACGAGCTGAAAACGCCGATCGCCCTCATTCAGGGCTACGCCGAGGGTCTGACGGCGGGTGTCGCGGACGACCCAGAGGACCGCAAGTTCTACTGCGACACCATCGCGGACGAGGCCGGTCATATGAACCGCCTTGTCATGCAGCTGCTCAGCCTGTCCAAGCTCGAGCTCGGCGCGGAACAGACATTCTATGAAGAGATCGATCTGCACGAAATGTGCCGCGACGCGGTGCAGAAGACCGCCGTGCTGTGCGAGAGCAAAAACCTCAGCGTGGACTGCGCGGATACGCACATCACCGTGCGCACGGACAGCGGCCTGCTCGAGCAGGTGCTCATGAACTACCTGTCCAACGCCATCCGCTACACCGCCGAGGGCGGAAGCATCGTCATCTCCGCCGTCCGAAACGGCGGGCGCACGCGCCTGACCGTTTTCAATGCAGGCGAGGGTCTGCCCGAGGATGAGCTGCCGAAGATCTGGGAGAAATTCTACCGCACCGACCGCGCTCGTACCCGCGAGGCCGGCGGCACCGGCATCGGTCTGTCGCTCGTCCGCGCCATCGCAGATACGCTGCACGGCGACTGCGGCGCAGAGAACGTCCCCGGCGGCATCGCGTTCTGGTTTGACATACCGGACGCACCGCCGCAGACAGAATAAGTGCTTTATCGCAGCAAAAAACCGCCTTTCGGCGGTTTTTTGTTTATACAATGATTTTCACGCTGCTGCCGCTGCCGTTTTTATCCTTGGTGATGACAAGCTGACGGTCGATCTTCTCGCGGAGCTCTCCCACGTGCGAGATGATGCCGACCAGCCGTTTTCCCTCGGCAAGGCTGCTGAGCGCATGGATGGCCTGCGCGAGCGACTCCTCATCGAGCGAGCCGAAGCCCTCGTCGACGAACATCGTATCCAGACGGATTCCGGCCGCCGCCGCGGACTGCACCTCATCCGAAAGGCCGAGCGCGAGCGACAGCGAGGCTTTGAACGACTCGCCGCCCGAGAGCGACTTGACGCTGCGCTCCGAGCCGTTGTAGTGGTCGATGACATCAAGCTCCAGACCGGTCTTGGACTGCCTGTTGTCCGATATGCTGCGGCGCTTGAGCTCGTACTGACCGCCCGACATGACGAGCAGACGTCCGTTTGCACGCTGAAGGATACGATCAAAGAAGGTCATCTGGATATAGGTTTCGAGCGTGATCTTGTCTTTTCCGGAAAGTGTGCCGTTCGCCGTCTGCGACAGCATGCTCAGCCAGCTATACTCCCGTTCCAGCCGTTCCAGCTCGTCCGACTTGCTCCGCACGCTCGCAAGTGCAGTCTTATTGGTGTTCGCCCGGCTGTGGAGCGTGCGCTGCCGCTCGAGCAGGGAAAGCCGCTCGACTGCCAGTGCATTGCCCTGCTGCCGCTGTGCCTCCTCGTCGATCTCCTCGCCGCCCGCAAGCTGCGCCTCCAGCTGTTTTGCGCCGGCTTCCAGCGCGATCTGCTCCTTGCGGCAGGCCTCGAACCGCTCCTCCGCCGCCTTCCGCGCCGCAGCCGCCGCGTCCATCTCCGCTGCCAGCGTCTGCCGCTGCTTTTCCGCCGCAGCTACCGACGGGAACGACAGTCCATCGCGCAGTCTTGCGTTCTGCTCTCCGAGTACGCCTTCGCGGCTCTCCGCCCGCGCCTGCTCCTCCCGTCCGGCATTCATCGTCTGCTCCTGTCCGCGCAGTTCGCTTTCGCGCTGCGGGATGAGAAGGGCGAGCGTTTTCCTGCGTGCAATGCCTGCATCGAGCGATGCCAGCTGCGCCTCCAGCGCCGCGAGCGCCTGCTCTGCCTCCGCCCGCTCGGCGGCGATGCATGCGGCAGCGTTTTCCATACGGCAGCCCGGCAGGGCCTCCGCAAGCTGACGGCTGAGCCGCTCTGCAAGCTGCTCCTGCTGACCGCGCAGACGGCTCAGCAGGTTTTCTGCCGCCGAAGCCGCAGAGCGCTGTTCCTCCTGCTCGGCGGCAAGCCGCTCCAGTGCCTTCTGCTGTGTCTCCATGCTGTGCCCCAGTGCTTCACGTGCGGCAAGCTGCGCGTCCAGAGCGGAAAGCTGCCGTGCGGCATCTGCACCCTCCTGCCGCGCCTTCTCCTCGCATACGCCCAGCTGCGCCTCTGCATTTTCATAGGCCGGCTGCTCCGCAAACGGCTGCATCTGCGCGATCAGCTGCTGCTTTTTCTCCGTGAAGGCGGCGTTTTTCGCGCCTGCGTCCAGGCTTTTCGCGTGCGCCCTCTGCTGTGCCGCATCGCGTGCCTGCTCCGCTTCGCGAAGCTGTTCCTCGGTCGGGGCGTGGCCGGGCGCGTGCGCCGGCGCCGGATGGTGCACCGAACCGCATACCGGGCACGGCACGCCCTCCGCAAGCTCGCGTGCGAGAATACCGGCCTGCGCGTCAAAGAAGGCGCGGCGGCTCTCGCCGTATGCTGCGTCCGTCTGCTCCGCCGCGTTCTGCGCACGCAGATACGCCTGCTGCGAGGCAAGCACCGCCTGCTCCGCCGTCCGGCACTCGCGCAGCAGCGCGTTCAGTGTGCGCAGTTCAGCTTCACGCTCCTGCGTTTTTGCCTGCTGTGCGCGCAGCTTTTCGCGCTCTGCGTCCAGTCCCGCGCCCTGCTCCCACGCTTCGCGGTCTGCCTTCAGCGTTTCGGTCTGCGCCGCAAGCTCCGAGGCAAGCGCTTCCTGCCGCTGCTTTCGGGCTGCAAGCTGTTTTTCCGCGTCCGCGATCTCCTGTTCGCCGCGCCGCTGCGCCTCGACATCCTCCGCCAGCGCCTTGAGCGCGGTTTTGCGGTCGAGCCTGCGGCTCCTTTCGCCAAGCAGACGCTCTCGGTCAGCCGCAGCACTCGCAAGGCTCTCATGCTCCTGCTTCCATGCTGCAAGCTCCGCGCTCTGCGCCTGATGCGTGCGCTCCTGCTGTACGAGCGCGCGGCGTTTCGTCTCAATGTCAGAAGCAAGGCTGAGGCGTTCCTTTTCCGCGTTTTCAAGCTCAGCATAGCGCGGCAGCTCGTTTTCGAGGTCGGCAAGCGCGCGCTGACGCGCCTCCTGCTGCGGCTGCTTCGCCTGCTCGGCGGCAAGCGCCGCTTTCGCCTGTTCGGCCTCCCCGCGCTGCACCTCCTGCTGTTTCCGATTTTTCTCGAGTGCTTCGCGCATCTTTTTTCGCTCGTCCGCCTTGATAAGCCGCGCATTGACCGCACCGATCTTCTCCTCCAGCACCTCAAACTGCCGTGCGCAGGCCGCATCCTCCGCTTCGTCGTGGTCAATGAGCGTTTCGAGCAGCTCCACGGTCTCCGCGAACGGGAGTTTTCCCTCCTTCGCCTGCTGGGCCTTTTCGCGGAGCATATCACCCTCCGCGCAGACGATGCCGCCGATATACTGCTGTACGCTCGCGCGCGCCGCCTCACATTTTCGGTAAAGTGTGTTCGCGCTGTCCTTCAGACGGTTTTGCAGCACCTCGTAGCAGTTCGTCTTGAAGATCTTGCGGAATATCTCCTGCCGGTCCTTTGTTTCCGCTGTCAGCAGCTTGAGAAATTCGCCCTGCGCGATCATGGCGATCTGCGAAAACTGGCTGCGGTCGAGGCCGATGATCTGCGTCAGTTCTGCGTTGACCTCTTTCGGCTTGTCGAGCACGCGGTCGTCCGGCAGATGCAGCTCCGCCTCGGCTCTCTGCTTTGTCATTTTGCTGCCGCGTCTGGCAGGGCGCTCGTATTCCGGGTTTCGTCTGACAGTGTAGACCTTTCCGCCGCAGGAAAACGTCATTTCGACGAAGGTCGGCGTTTCGGGAGACGCATACTTGGAACGGAACATGGATGTATCACGGTTCGTGCCGCTCGGCGCGTCGTACAGCGCATAGGTGATCGCGTCGAAGATCGTGGTCTTGCCTGCGCCCGTATCGCCGGTGATCAGGTACAGACCCTTCTCGCCTAGCTTTTCCAGATCGATCTCGGTGTGTCCGGCATACGGGCCGAATGCGGACAGTGTAAGTTTCAGCGGTCTCATCTTTCTTCCTCCCAGATGCTCGCGATCAGCTTGTCTGCGAACGCCTGCTGCTCCTCGCTCATCGGCGTTCCGTTCTGGCTCTCGTAGAATTCACCGAACAGGGTGAGCGGCGGCTTCTGCTCTGCCCTGTCCGCGCCCTCGATGATGCCGCCTGCACGGGTGCGCGCATTGTCGTAGTCGAGCCGCATCAGATTCGGGTAGACCACGCGCAGATTGCTGACGGCGTTCGGAATATCCTCTTCATCGGTGAGCGTAATGTGCAGATAATCGTTCCGGAACGGCTTTCCCTCGTAATTCTCGCGCAGCATGAGCGTGTTATACGTGCCGCGCAGCTCGGACATATCGCGCCGCGGCACGAGCGGCACTGTGCGGATGCCGACGCTGCCCTTCTCTCCCATTTCCACCACGGTGACGGATTTTTTGTGGCTGACCTCCGAGAAGGAATACTTGAGCGGCGTGCCGCAGTAGCGCACGGTCTCGCGGCCGACCTTCTGCGGGCCGTGGATGTGACCGAGGGCGACATAATCGAAATCGTCGAACACGCAGACCGCCACATTGTCCGTGCCGCCGACCGAAAGCTCCTCGGACTCGCAGGGCACCGCGCCCGCGACGAACTGGTGCGCGACCAGCACATTGCGGCACGCCGTGTCCACGTTCGCCGCGCGGAGCACCGCCGCCATCGCGTCCGTATAGCTTTCGATGTCCTCATCCGGGAAAAAACGCCGCACCTGCACCGGCTTGAGGAACGGCAGCAGATAAATATCCACCGGGCCGTGCTCGTCCGACAGCGTCAGCGGCGTCAGAGAGCCGTCGTAGACCGGCGCGATATGGATGCCGGCCGCATCCATCAGCCGTCCTCCGAACGACAGGCGCTCTGCCGAGTCATGGTTTCCGCTGATGAGGCAGGTCTGCACGCGGCGCGAGGCAAGCTGCACCAGAAAATCATCGAGCAGTGTCACCGCTTCCGCCGACGGGACGGATTTATCGTAAACGTCGCCTGCGATGAGCACCGCATCCGGCGCCTCGCTGTCGATAATACGCAGGATTTCGCCTAAAATATACTGCTGATCCTCCAGCATCGAGCATTCGTTGACTCGCTTGCCGAGATGAAGATCGGAAAGATGAATGAGCTTCATTTTTTCAGTTTCTTCCTTTCAAGCCATACGGGCAGCGCCGCGCGGTGGAGACTGCGGCGCTGCCCATCGTTTTCTTATCCCATCAGCATCGTCCAGAGCAGACTGAACGGCATGACGAGAAGGAGCGCCGGCATCAGATCGACGAGCGGCACGGGTTTGATTTTGGAGACGCGAAAGCCCGCCGCCATGGTCAGCACGCCGCCGCAGGCGGAAAGATCCGCGAACATGGTCGGCGTCAGCACGCCGGCCAGCAGCCGTCCTGCGCTGAACACGCACAGCAGGATGACGCACTGCGGCAGCGGAATGGCGCAGATGGATTTTCCGAGCGTCGAGGCAAAGATGAGCGCCGTGAAGCCGTCGAGGACTGCCTTGGAGAACAGCAGCGACGGGTCGCCTGCGATCCCCTCGGTCAGCGTGCTGTACCAGCCGAAGCCCGAGCAGCAGAACAGCGCGACCGCCGTGATGTAGAACTCCATGTCGATGCCGTCTCCGCCGAGGTGCATCGCCTTCACCAGCTTATGAAAAAACCGGCTCGTCCACTGTTCAAGATGCAGCAGATGACCGGTGGTGAAGCCGACGAGCAGCGCCAGCACCACCGGCGTCATCGCTGAGGCCTTGATGATGGAATTGATGCCGATGGCGATCGAGCACAGGCCGAACATGGTCGGCAGATGCTCCTTGAGGCTTGCGGGCAGGATGTGCCCAAGCGCTGAGCCGATCACGCCTCCCGCCAGCACCGATGCGCAGTTGGTCAATACTCCGATTGGCATTTGTGATAGTCCTTCTTTCTGATCGTGATTTATTTCCAGTATAATTATATTCTTTTTCAATTTTCGTTGCAAGACGCAAAAAGGCATTCCGCCATGCCGAGAGCAGCGGAATGCCTGAGATCGTTCAGTTTTTCAGAAATTCGAGCACGGTTTCCATGACCAGCTTTTTAAATTCCGGTGTATATCGTTTGTTTGGTACTCCTTTTGGCATAGCAAAGCACCCCATTTGTTAGATGGTATATCATACTGTCTAACAAATGGGGTGCAGTTCAATTATATGGTGCAGGGATTTTTCCTTTCTGCTGCTCTCAGCGCGCGAGCATGAAGTACGCGAGCACGGCAATGCCGAGAATGATACGGTACCAGCCGAACACCTTGAAGTCGTGCTTCTTGACGAACGCCATCAGCATCCGGATGATGAGCATGGACGAGACAAATGCCGTTACCATGCCGATCGCGAGGATGATCAGCTCGGTCTGCGTGAATGCCAGGCCGAACTTGACCAGCTTGAGCAGGCTCGCGCCGAACATGACCGGAATGGCGAGGAAGAACGTGAATTCCGCCGCCACCGTGCGCGACACGCCGAGCAGCAGCGCGCCGACGATGGTCGAGCCGGAACGCGACGTACCCGGGAAGATCGCGGCGATCAGCTGAAACATGCCGATCATGAGAACGGTCGGATAGGTCAGCTCGTTCAGCGAATTGATCTTCGCCGGCTTGTCTTTATGCGCGGTCTCGACGGCGATGAACGCAACGCCGAACACGATCAGCGCGACAGCGACCGACTGATAGTTGTAAAACAGCTCCTCAAACAGATCGTTCCACTTGAGGCCGACGACCGCCGCCGGAATGCAGGCGACAACGATCTTGCACCACAGACGGATAATATCGCGGTCGATCGTGATGGACGCGCCGCCGTGACGGCCGTGATTGCGCTTGAGCGGCCAGATCTGGTTCCAGAACAGCACGACGACCGCAAGGATCGCGCCGAGCTGAATCACGACCTCGAACATTTTATAGAATGCGTCCGAAACGTCCAGCTTGACAAATTCGTTGAGCAGTATCATGTGGCCCGTGCTGCTGATCGGCAGCCATTCCGTGATGCCCTCCACGATACCGAACAGGAATGCCTTGAGCCATTCCATATATTGTACCATTATAGCTCTCCCTCCTGCGCCGGGCGGCTCGAATACCGTTTCCCGCGCTCTCATGTACTTTTCCTTTTATAACAGTAACAGCATACCATATTTCGCGCCGCCGCGCAAGCGCGTCTGTCTTTTCCGCCCCGCCCTCCCGTACACAGCACCCGTTTTTTTACGTGGCGCACACGTTTTCGTAGCATATTTTCCAAATATTTTATTGTGTTTAACCATGTTTTATGATAGAATGACAGTATAGAGTTGTAAAGACCTGTTGCAAAGACATGCAGACACATCTCTGTGCCCTGCAATATCTTGAGAAAGGAGTTGCGCACAGGAGTGTGCGCAGGAAAGAAAAATGGAAAAAGAATATGACGTACTGGTGGTCGGTCCGGTTTCTCTCGACCACAACATTGATTATCTCGGCAACGAACGCAGCGAGGTAGGCGGCGCGGTCGTCGCGTCCGGCTGGGCGGCCGCAGGCAGCGGCGCAAAGGCTGCCATCTTCTGCAAGCTGAATCCCGAGGAGGCCGACGTAAACGAGCGCTTCGAGGGCATCAAGGCCGACCTGTACTGGAAGCCGTCCGCACATACCTGCTCCATCCGCAACCAGTATTTTACCGCAGACAAGGAGAAACGCGCCTGCACCTCGCTCGGCAAGTGCGACCCGTTCCGCTTCGACGAAATGGCCGACATCAAGACCAGGATGTATCACTTCGCCGGTCTGGTATACGGCGACTTCGACGGCGAGCTCATCCGCGAGAGCGCCAAACATGGCAAGGTCGCCGTTGACGTTCAGTGCATGCTGCGCCACGTTGAGCCGGACAAGACCATGGCCTTCCACGACTGGGCGGACAAGAAGGAGATCCTGCCGCTCATCGACTACCTCAAGACTGACGCCGCCGAGGCTGAAATCCTGACCGGCACGAACGACCGCGTCAAGGCGGCGCATATGCTGCACGAGTGGGGCGCGAAGGAGGTCATGATCTCCCACAACACCGAGCTGCTCGTGTACGACGGCGAGAAGATCTACACCTGCCCGATCAAAGCGCGCAATCTGTCCGGCCGCACCGGCCGCGGCGACACCGCCTTCGCAGGCTACATCAACGAGCGTCAGCACGCTTCCGTTGAGGAGGCTCTGCTCTGGGCGACCGCTCTGGTCTCCCTCAAAATGGAGACCCCGGGTCCCTTCCGCGGCTGCCGTGAAGATGTTGCAGCTT